>QLIP01068874.1_pt1 | contig 68061 bp, 52 predicted proteins | sample 1769771 | NCBI WGS metagenome assembly QLIP01 (sample SAMN09428762, study PRJNA476227) | Gut metagenome, whole genome shotgun sequencing project. | isolation source: cecum | host: Rhizomys sinensis | place: China: Jinsha town of Minqing, Fujian Province | collected 2013-09-23 | reverse complement strand
TAACTTTTCCGAAAATTGTCGGTTTTAAATTTGCTTATTACACTATTCATAGGATGTGATTTCTACCGACGGCCTAATGATAGTTATACCAAGGTTGGATATAATGTTACACTTTGTAATGACAGTTCTTTCTTACCTCAACTTCCCGTATATAATCGTCATGAATACGTAGATCTGAAAATGCACACGGCTATGATGGAATTCCGTTATAACTTACGACCGAGGCATACGTTTTTTGCCAATGCAACTTATCGTTATCGGCTTGACACAAACAAAGACAGTCTTGGGCTCAATGAAGAAGATATGCAACTCCGTCAGAATCTTACAGAAGGAAGCATAGCCTACAAATACGCATCCGACAGACTCTCTCTTCATCTCGGAGTGGGGATGCGTCTTTATAACGATAATATATCCAATTCTAAATTCGGACCGGAATATACATTCAATCGCTCCAATCTCATTTTGCAACCAACCTTCTCCTTTGCGTGGTCGCCTTCCGACAGCCAACGATATGAAATTATCTATAGTCTGAATTCATATATCCCGGGAATAAGAGCACTTAATCCTTTTGTGTTTCAGGACGAACCAACACGAAGAAGTTTTGGGAATCCCAATCTGAAACCAGAGGGAAATCATAATCTCTCGATAGGAGGTAATTTTCAACTGAGAAGAATATATTTGGGTGCCTCTCTTACCGGACAATATTCTTCCGACCTTATCCTACAGTATTCATTCCTTGATGAAAATCAGATTCTCAACACTACTTATGATAATATTGCAAACAGATGGAATTTTGGATGCTCCTCATTTATGCGTTGGAATATTTCTCGCAGCACATCGATGAGAACGAATATGGGAGTCAACTGGATATCCTATAATTCTCCTCGCCTAAAATCAAAGAACTCAGGCATGCAATTTAACGGAAAAATAACCATATCACAAGAACTTCCTCTGGATATCTGGAGTGAAATCTTTGGTCAGTACAATACCCCCTGGATTAACTTTCAGGGGAAAGGTGGTGAAAACTTCGGATACGGCGTCAGTATGAGTCGAGGATTTCTGCGCAATAAACTAAGAGTATCCTTAAGTGCAGAAAATTTCATTCCCACTTATTACACAAGAAGGTATATAACTCAATATGAAAATTATAGCAACGTGATTGACAAAAGAATGTTTCACGCGTATTACTCTCTGAATATTAGTTATTCATTTGGGAATATCAGAGCGAATGTAAAGCAAACTGAATCCTCAATTTCAAATAAAGATATAAAGAAGGCGTATGACGAATGAGCCTATTTAGTTTAAACAGCCACAATAAAAGAGCCACAAGAATGTGGCTCTTTTTTATGAGTGGATGGGGATGATGCGTTGATTTGATGAACCTCGGAATCGGAGGTCGGGATCTTTGAGCGATTCGATGAATGGACCATCGACTATTGTGTCGATTAGTGGCCAAAGGTGGTCAAAGCGTTTATCTTCGCGTAGAGTTTCATATTTGAAACCAGTGTATATCCATATTGTGTATCCTGAAGCAAAAATTTCACGGCAAAGGGCAGTTAGAGCCTCGGGTTGGAACATAGGATCACCGCCTGATATTGTTACGTTGAAGTCCTCTTCGCATACTATCTCCATAATTTCGCCAATTGACATCGGAGTGCCAGCGTTAAAATCCCATGATTGAGGATTATGACAGCCCGGGCATTGATGGCGACATCCGGCCAGATATATAGATGTGCGAAATCCGGGGCCATCGACAGTCGTGCCCCGGATTATATCTAATACATTAAGTGTGAGTAAACTCATTGCGTCGATTACTTGTGAACAACTCTATCTTTTAGTTCAGCCAATTTACCTGAGTTCCAACGATCGGTAGTGCCTACGAGATAGCCTGTGATGCGTTGAATGGTTTCGAATTTGGTGCCGCATTTCGGGCAGTCGGTATTCTCTTTCGATGCATTTTCATAGCCGCATTGAGGACAGTGATTTCGGTTGTGATTCACCGAACCGTATCCCATGTTGTATTTGTCGAGCATATCAACAATTTGCATGATAGACTCTTCGTTGTGAGTTGCATCGCCGTCAATTTCAACATAGAAGATGTGTCCGCCGCCAGTGAGTTCGTGATAAGGCGCTTCGATGATGGCTTTGTGACGCGGTGAGCAGTGATAGCCAACGGGGATATGGTTGGAGTTGGTGTAGTAGTCCTTATCCGTAATTCCTGGAATAGTGCCAAATGACTTGCGGTCGCGTTTGGTGAATCGACCTGAGAGTCCCTCGGCGGGTGTAGCCAACACAGAGAAGTTGTGCTGATATTGCTCGCAGAAATCATTGACACGGCTGCGCATGTGTTTGATGATTTTGAGTCCGAGTTTTTGCGACTCGTCAGATTCTCCGTGATGTTTGCCTGTTAGGGCAATGAGGCATTCAGCGAGTCCGATGAAACCGATTCCAAGTGTTCCTTGGTTGATTACGGATTCGATTGTGTCGGTAGGTTTCAGTTTGTCGGCACCATTCCAAAGAACATTCATAACGAGAGGGAATTGCTTGGCCAACGCCTTTTTCTGGAATTCGTAACGGTCGTTAAGTTGACGCGCTGTGAGGTTCAGCACTTCGTCAAGACGATGGAAGAAGAGTTCAATACGCTCCTCTTGATTTTGGATGTGCATTGTCTCGAGCGCAATTCTAACTATATTGATAGTTGAGAATGAGATATTTCCACGTCCGATTGATGTCTTTTCACCGAATCGATTGTCGAAAACTCGTGTGCGGCAACCCATAGTGGCAACCTCATATTTGTAGCGTTCCGGATCGTCGGCACGCCATTGCTCGTGCTGGTTGAAGGTTGCATCTAAGTTTAGGAAGTTGGGGAAGAAACGTCGCGCTGTTACTTTGCAGGCAAGGCAATATAGGTCGTAGTTCGGGTCCTCAGGGAGATAGCTCACTCCGCGTTTCTTTTTCCAAATCTGGATAGGGAAGATGGCCGTGGCGCCGTTGCCGACGCCTTCGTATGTAGAGTTGAGGAGCTCTCGGATCACGCAACGACCTTCGGCCGAAGTGTCTGTGCCGTAATTGATAGAGGAGAACACAACCTGATTTCCACCGCGCGAGTGGATAGTGTTCATGTTGTGAATGAAAGCCTCCATAGATTGGTGTACACGTTCCACTGTTTTGTTGATGGCATGTTGAAGCATTCGCTCTTCGCCAGTTAGGTCAGTGAGATCCTTCTTTTGGTAATCATTGAGTTCAACTTCGTATAGATGAGCTAGCGAAGTGCCTGTGAAGCGCTCAAGATTTTTGATTTCCTCAACGAAAGCTTTGCGCACGTAAGGTGCGAGGTAGAAATCGAAAGCGGGGATTGCCTGACCTCCATGCATCTCATTCTGTGCGGTTTCGAGCGAGATGCAAGCCATTACCGCTGCGGTTTCGATACGCTTGGCAGGGCGCGATTCAGCGTGTCCGGTTACGAATCCATTCTGAAGAATCTTGTTCAGCGGATGCTGAACGCATGTCAAACTCTTTGTGGGATAATAATCCTTGTCGTGAATATGGAGATAGTTATGATTAACTGCCTCTTTTACTTCGGCGCTGAGTAGGTAGTCGTCGACGAATGGCTTAGTCGTTTCGCTGGCGAATTTCATCATCATACCGGCAGGTGAATCGGTATTCATGTTTGCATTTTCGCGAGTGATGTCATTGTTTTTTGCTTCGATGATTTCGACGAACATATCGCGTGTTTTTGCACGACGGGCGATAGAACGCTGGTCGCGGTAGGCAATATATCGCTTAGCTACATCTTTGCGCGCTGACTTCATTAATTCAATCTCCACGCGATCTTGAATAGCTTCAACAGTCATACGCTCGTTGCCGGTCATGCCAATTCGGTCAGTGATTTTTTGAATCAGAGCTTCATCCTCACCGAGGCTTGTTTGCAGCATGGCTTTGCGGATAGCTGCCTTAATCTTTTCCTCGTTGTATCCGACAACACGTCCATCGCGTTTTTCGACTAATTGTATCATATTATAGAGATTGAAAATTTAGAATTATAGGTGGAATTGCAGTTGGAATGCAAGTCCGATTTTTAGTACTGTTTGTTATGTTATGCAAAGTTAGTTTATATAACTGAGATGCGCAAATAAAAGCGTGAAATTGTAGATAAAATATTTGTTTTGGAAAACTTTTTGAGTGTAATAAAAATGCAAATTGCTGAAAATTAACGATATATGAAAAGTTTTGGAAAACTTTTCTATGAAAATAAGGTTTGTTGTTTCTGTTTCAATGAGTTAGCAAAGTTAGCAATAGCCAAGCGTCTCGTATAGTTTTTTTGTTGGTGGCCGTTTTGCTTTTTTGGGAAGGGGAATTTTTAAATTCGGCCTAATGGGCTGGGTGACGGCGTTCTGATGACATGGGAGAGCCGGGCGCATGAATGCGCTTGCACTCAACACAAAAGCGCGCGCACGTACGGACTATTGGAGGGGTATTTGAGGGCGCCTGGGCGGACTATTGGAGGGGTGTTTGAGGGCGCCTGGACGGACTATTGGAGGGGTGTTTGAGGGCGCGCTTGGGCGAACTATTGGAAGCGCATTTTTAAGTGGGTTGGTTTTCGCCGTTTTTATAAACTTTCAAAGGGACTATAAGAAAGAGGCTACGCCGTTACTAATGCATTACGGTGTAGCCTCTTTGAAGCAAATGTGTATTTTAGTGTATTATTTGTTGAAGGGCGGAGGGGTGCCGGGATCGTCATCGCTGTCCGATTTCGGCTCGTCCGAATTTGTTTTGTCGGAAGCTGTCTGTTCAGATGGAATAACAGCTGGCAATTCGGGTGTGTCGTCGGTTTTGTTTTCTGGCTCTGCGTCTGAGGTGTTCTCGGACGACTGCTGTTTGTCCGAGTTCTCTTTCGGGGCTTCGAGCGCTTTCATCTCCTCCTCCTTTCGGTTGATCTCGATGATTTCGTCGGTGCGAGATTTCCATTTACGCTTGCCAAGAATCTTTTCAACGTCGTCGTGATAGATGACTTCGTTCTTTATAAGCATATCGCGAATCTCGTTGTGTTGAGCTGCATATTTGCGAAGAATCTCTTTTGCGCGTTCGTATTGTTCGTTTACGATGCGCATCACTTCGGCGTCGATGATTCGAGCTGTCTCTTCAGAGTAGGGTTTTGTGAATCCCATATCCTGACCTGTAGAGTCGTTGTAGTTGAGGTTGGGGAGCTTATCGCTCATTCCGTATACAAGTACAAGTGAGCGTGCAATCTTGTTGCATTTTTCAAGGTCGTCGCTGGCACCGGTGCCAATCTGTCCGGTGAATACCTCTTCAGCCGCACGACCGGCAAGCAGACCGCAGATAGTGTCGAGCAGAGCTTGGGTGGGGATGATCTGACGTTCTTCGGGAGCGTACCAAGCCGCACCGAGAGCACGGCCGCGAGGCACGATTGTGACTTTAACCAGCGGGTTGCCATATTCGAGCATCCAAGTGATTGTGGCGTGTCCGGCTTCGTGAGTTGCGATTGCGAACTTCTCGTCGTCGGTGATTACGCGCGACTTCTTTTCAAGACCGCCTACAATGCGGTCGATTGCTGCCATAAAGTCTTCCCAATCAACAGCGTCTTTCTTTTTGCGAGCTGCAATAAGAGCGGCTTCATTACAAACATTAGCAATGTCTGCGCCCGAGAAACCTTGAGTTTGACGGGCCAGTTGCTCGATGTCGAGTTTACTGTTAGCTTTGATATTGCGTAAGTGAACCTGGAATATCTCCATACGGTCGGTGAGTTCAGGGAGATCGACATAGATCTGGCGGTCGAAACGACCGGGACGAAGCAAGGCTTTGTCGAGCATGTCGGCGCGGTTTGTAGCAGCAAGACAGATAACACCATTGTTCGACTGGAATCCATCCATCTCGGTGAGCATCTGGTTTAGAGTATTTTCGCGTTCATCGTTCGAACCCATATTCGGGTTGCGACCACGAGCGCGACCCACAGCGTCGATCTCATCGATAAACACGATACAGGGGGCCTTCTCTTTAGCTTGTTTAAAGAGGTCGCGAACGCGAGCGGCACCTACGCCGACAAACATCTCTACGAAATCGGAACCCGACATAGAGAGGAAAGGAACGTTAGCTTCGCCGGCTACGGCCTTGGCAAGAAGCGTCTTACCGGTTCCCGGAGGGCCAACGAGGAGAGCACCGCGCGGAATCTTAGCTCCGAGTTCGGTGTATCGTTGCGGGTTCTTGAGGAACTCCACAATCTCTTCGATTTCGACTTTAGCTTCGGCAAGACCTGCGACGTCTTTAAAGGTTACATTTGTTCCTTTGTTTTTATCAAAGATCATCGCCTTAGATTTTCCGACATTAAAAATGCCGCCAGGTCCGCCGGCGCCACCGCCCGAGAAACGGCGTGAGAGCCAAAAGAAAATGGCAATCATGAATGCGAACGGAAGGATAGAGTAGAGAAGACCGAAGAGTTCGCTCTTCTTCTCATAAGAGATGTCGATAGGCTTTTTGCCCTCCTCTTCAAGTTTCTTGTTCCATTGATCGGCACGTTCCTGAATCTTAACCGATTCGCCATAGCTTGCAGAGATGCGGACACCAGTGCTATGCTCTGAGTTTGAAAATTTATGCTTCTTGGCGCCTTGAGGAGTCATTTGACCCTCGATGCGCTTATTTTCGTAATGAACAATAATTTTGTCGATATCTCCGTCTTGGGCGGCTTTTTCGAACACGGACCAATCCACATTTTTATCTTCGGTATTATCTTGGAAGAAGAAGATACCAAAGATGCAAGCCGCAATGAGCATGTACATCCATAAGAGGCTAAATGAATTACGGCGGGGATTACGACCGTTGTTATTTTTTAATGGTTTGAACATATATTTTACAGTCTTGGTTTAATGGGCTTAGTCGATATCGGGAATTTTAGTTGCCGGAGCATCGCCCCAGAGATTTTCGAGGGCATAGAACTCACGGAATTCGGGCAAGAAAACATGCACCATTACACTACCATAGTCAATAATGATCCATTGAGAATTGCGATAACCATCATAGTTGTAAGGTTTGATCCCACATTTTTTGTGAACCTCTTCGCGGATATTGTCAGCGATGGCGGCCACTTGCGAAGTGGAGCGTCCTTGGCAAACGATAAACGAGAAGGCAGGTGCGGTTTCGATTTCTGTCAAATCGATAGCAGTGATCGATTGTCCCTTTCGGTCCTGGATAGCTTCGATCACAGTGTTTGTGATGTTTTTAAAGTCTTTATTATTATGCATTTGCAGAATGTTTTTATATTTTGTATAATTGTAAACAGATATTATAGGATTTAAAATAATATAACTTGTCTTTTTAGATAACAAATTGCACGCCAAATTTATTCGGTCTCAGAATATTTTTTTTGAAAAAATAGCTAAATCAAATCTCTGCGAAGCTGAGTGCAGCCATTCGGGCAGGGTTCCGCGATGTTGATAGTTGGCTTTGCCGAAGAGTTTGACGCTTGCTACGTTTTCGGTAGCTATGCGTGCTCCGAGTTGCGAGAGGTTGAGAACCGATGCGGCATAGTTTTCAATTAAATCCAATGCCATTGAGGCATATCTCATGTTCCGAAATTCGGGAAGAGTATAGATTCCGACGAATGCTCGGGAATGGATGAAACTGATTTCGTATAGGTCGATGATTCCGACGGGGATTTGATCTTCGGTTCGTTCGATTATGAATCGAAGTTCACCGCTTCGCTGAGGGTCGGCGTCATATCCAATGGCGTATTGCAACAGGTTTTCGCGCGAGTATGGAGCCGACATGCCGTTAAGAATCCATTGCGACGAATCATTTTCCGTTTTCCAGAAAAGTTCGGCATCTGCTGGTTCAACGGCACGGAGCCTGATGATATCGTTTTGTAGTAAAGAGTTCATTGTGTGTAATGGAGGGAGAGGTTACTAACGATTGTTTTTGAATGTGTCGGCATAGAGCATTCGATTCATGAATGAACGACTAAGGGTGAGTTCATCGGCATATTCGAGTTCATTGCCTATGCTGAGTCCACGTGCCAGCATTGTGACTTTAACTCCGGTCGATTCCAAACGACGATATATATAGAAGTTGGTAGTGTCGCCCTCCATCGTTGGACTAAGGGCTAATATAACTTCGGTTACGTTGCCTTGTTGTGTGCGTTCGACCAGACTGTCGATCTCCAAATCGGTAGGGCTGATACCGTCGAGCGGCGAGATAAGACCACCAAGAACATGATAGACGCCATTGTGTTCGTTTGTAGATTCGACGGTGATGACATCTTTTATATTTTCGACGACGCAGATTACAGAATGATCGCGTCGGGGATCGGAACAGATAGGGCAAACCTCATGCTCGCTTATGTTGTGGCATTGAGAACAGTATCTGATATTCTTGCGCATTGAGATGATAGACTCACCGAGGCTATTGGCCACATCCTCCTCTTGGCGAAGAAGATGCAAGGCGAGTCGCAGAGCAGTCTTGCCTCCGATTCCGGGAAGTTTTGACAGTTCTGCGACGGCGGTATCAAGTAATGTTGAATGAAATGTTCGTGACATAATTAATGAAAAACGAAGTTGAATTATACTCTTGCTTTTAAACAGGATTAGAAGTTGTTTAAACTTATTTTTTATTAAGATTTGCGGGAGATTTTTGAACTGATTTTTTCACTCGAAGAGGAAGCAACCTTTCGGTTGGTTCCGATGAGAGGGGAAAAAGCAGTCAAAAAGATCCGCAAAGATTAATAAAAGAATAAAATTAACCATTATTTTAAGATTCGTAAATAAGGTTAAACAACTTCTCATGCAACTTCAATGCAAAATTAGCAAAAAATCGCGAAATAATTATTAACTTTACTCTCTGAGAGCCCATAGTGGGTGTATAATAAGAAAAATTAACGTTCAGAATATATGATTGATTATATAAGTGGAAAGGTTGAGGAATTGACGCCGACAACGGCCGTGATCGATTGCAATGGTTTGGGTTATGAGATAAACATAACACTTATCGATTATGGTTCATTGGCTAATGTGAGTCAGACAAAGCTTTATGTACACGAGTCGATACGCGAAGACGCTCATCTTTTATATGGCTTTTTGACAAAACGAAGCCGTGAATTATTCCGGTTGTTGATTGGTGTTAGTGGAGTTGGTCCGAACACTGCGCGTTTGATAATGTCTTCCATGACGTGTGCACAGCTTGAGGAGGGGATAGCGAACGGGCAGGATTCATTGTTGAAAAGTGTTAAAGGTATCGGAGGAAAGACTGCGCAGCGCATAATAGTGGACCTTCGCGATAAAATAAAAGTGGATGGAGATTCGTTAATTACAAGTACGCCCGCCGGTGAGTCGTACGACGACTCGGTGGCTGCGTTGGTAATGCTCGGATTCTCTGCTCAGCAGAGTCAGAAGGTGTTGAAGAAACTGTTTGCCGCAAATCCGGGACTTAAGACCGAAGCAGCCATCAAGCAGGCATTGACAATGCTCTGATTTGATGCAAAAAAATAGGAACAAACATATATCATTCTTTCTTTTAGCAGCACTTGTTTGGGTGTTGCTATGTTCCTTTGCGCCAGATAGGGAACTAAAAGTTAAGCCAACAACTCCTAAAATTACACAAAAAAATTCGACTGCACCCGGAGAGTATCCGATGGATTTAAAGACTCCGGAGAATATTCGCACCGAAACGTATTATGACCCTTCGCGGCATATGTTTGTGGTTCGCACTCTGTTGGGAAACAAGGAGATAGTAACACCGTTTTTGCTCACACCGGAGGAGTATGACAATATGCGCATGCGCGAAGATCTATTTGGATATTTTCGTCAGCGCAATTCAGAGGCTTTTCAGTTAAAGGAGAAGCAACCCTTCAATATCTTTGATATGAACTTTGCGCTTGGACCATTGGAGAAAATCTTTGGTCCGGGTGGAGTGCGTCTCACCACTCAGGGTTCGTTGCAGATTTCAGCGGGCGTAAAGAGTAATCGTACGGATAATCCGGCGTTGTCGTTGCGAAATCGCCGCAAGACATATTTTGATTTCGATCAAAAGATTCAAGCCACGGTCAACGCATCTGTAGGCGACAAGTTGAAGTTTAATATGACTTACAACACAGACGCAACCTTCGATTTTGACTCAAAAAATCTCCGATTGAACTATGAGGGTAAGGAGGATGAGATAATTAAGTCGCTGGAGGCGGGTAATGTAAGCATGACAACTGGGTCAAGCCTGATTCGCGGCGGAACGGCTCTTTTCGGTTTAAAGAGTAAGATGCAGTTCGGTAAGTTAACTGTGACAGGGCTGTTGTCGCAACAGAATTCGCAGTCGCAATCCGTTTCGACAAAGGGTGGAGTGCAGACTACAAAGTTTGCTATTAAAGCGGATCAGTATGATGCAAACCGCCACTTCTTTTTGTCGCAATATTTCTATGAGAATTACGATAAATTTGCATCCAAGTTGCCGTATGTTACATCTGGCATGCGCATTACTCGCATCGAGGTTTGGGTAACGAATAAGAATAGTAACTATAATGAGTCGCGAAATTTCGTGGGATTCCAGGACTTGGGTGAGAACCAGCGACTTGCAAGCAACTTCTGGACTCCGAATCCGGGATTAGATGTGCCATCGAATCAGAGTAATAATCTGTTGGAGGTGCTGAAGAGCGATTATCCAGGCGCACGAAACATAAATCAAGTCACACAAGTTCTCGAGCCTTTGAAGCAGTATGGCATAGAGGGTGGACGAGATTTCGAAAAGGTGGAAAGTGCGCGTTTGTTGCGTTCGAACGAGTACACACTGAATGCCGACTTGGGTTATATCAGCTTGAAGTCGGCATTGAATACCGATGAGGTGTTGGCCGTAGCGTATGAATATACTTATGGAGGTAAGGTATATCAGGTAGGTGAGTTCTCGAGCGACATCACCACCACCGATCAGTCGCTGTATTTGAAGATGTTGCGCAGCACAACCGTTTCGCCATCTCTACCTATGTGGCGCTTGATGATGAAGAACGTATATGCATTGGGAGCGTATCAGTTGCAAAGCAATAAATTTAAGCTTAATATTAAATTTTTGAGCGATACGACTGGAACGGAGATTAATTATCTGCCTGTGGGTGAAATTTCGAACAAGCCACTGTTGCAGGTGATGAATCTCGACCGAATCGATTCGAATCAGGCAGCTAATCCCGATGGCTTCTTTGATTATATAGAGGGTTATACGGTGATGTCGTCGTCGGGAAAGATAATCTTCCCGGTGGCCGAACCCTTTGGTGCGCACTTGGAACGCCAGATTGGCAATAAGGAGATTGCCGCCAAGTATGTATACAAGGAGTTGTATGATTCAACTCTGGTGACAGCGCGTCAGTTTGCCGATAAAAATAAGTTCTCGATGATGGGAGAGTATCAAGCATCGAACGGGGCACAGATACGTCTGAATGCGATGAACGTTCCCAGAGGATCTGTTGTGGTCATGGCAGGAGGAGCAGTGCTGACGGAGAATAGCGATTATACTGTTGACTATGCTATGGGTATCGTTACGATTACGAATCAGAGTATCATTGATTCTGGAACGAACGTAAGTGTAACCCTCGAAAATCAGTCGCTGTTCAGCATGCAACGCAAGAACCTGATGGGACTTGACGCACAATATCAGTTCAACAAGGATTTTACTATTGGCGGAACTCTCTTACACTTCTCCGAGAAATCTTTGACCGAGAAGGTTAATATTGGACAGGAGGTTGTGAACAACACTATGTGGGGCGCAAATATGTCTTATAATAAAGATTTTATGTGGCTTACCAATCTGTTGAACAAGATACCGACAGTGAATGCCACTGCGCCGTCGCAATTGAATCTTAAAGCGGAATTTGCTCAGTTGGTGCCACATCAGCAACCTGTAGGTTCGAATCGCGGCTCAAGTTTTATCGATGATTTTGAGTCGACTCAAACAGGTATAGATTTGCGTTCGCCCTATGCGTGGACGCTTGCGTCGACACCATATGATGGTAGTAATGATGCCTTGTTCCAGGAAGCCCGGTTGTCGAACGATCTTGCGTATGGCAAGAATCGAGCATTGTTGGCTTGGTACTATATTGATCGACTGTGGACACAGAAGAACTCGTCGATGGTGCCTGGATATATGAAAAATGATCTTCACGAGTTATCTAATCCTTATGTGCGCGAAGTTAAGCTTGACGAGATATTCCCGTATCGCGATTTGGCATATGGGGAGGCTAATTATATTCAGACATTGAACCTTTCATTCTATCCCACTGAACGCGGACCGTATAATCTCGATGCCGACCGCATCGCGGAAGATGGCTCGTTATTGAATCCGGCATCGCGTTGGGGTGGAATTATGCGTAAACTTGATAACTCCAATTTCGAAAGTTCAAATGTGGAGTATCTGCAGTTCTGGCTTATGGATCCGTTTTTGGATCCGGAAAATCCGAACACGGAGGGTGGCGATCTATATTTTAATTTCGGCGATATAAGTGAAGATATTCTCAAGGATGGCATGAAGAGCTATGAGAATGGACTCCCGGTCGACGGCGACAATAAGTTCATTACTGAGACCGTATGGGGAAAGGTGTCGAAGCAGAACTCTTTAACCTATGCGTTTGAGAATACAGCAGATGCCAGATTACTACAGGATGTAGGTCTTGACGGATTGAAGAACGATGAGGAGTTTACCTTCCCGTCGTATAAGGAATATTTGGATCGTCTTCGTTCAAAATTGTCGGTAACAACATTGAATTCGATGCAGGAAGATCCCTTCTCGCCCCTTAACGACCCGGCCGGCGATAATTATCACTTCTTCCGTAGTAATTATTATGATGAGAAGAAGGCGGGCATTCTGGAGCGATATAAGCGCTATAATGGTGTTGAGGGGAATTCATTGTCGCCCGATCAGTCAACGAATCCGATGTATCAGTCGTCGAAGACTGTTCCTGATGTTGAGGATATCAACCAGGACAACACGCTGAACGAGTATGAACGATATTTCCAGTATCGAATTTCGTTGCGTCCTGAAGATTTGGAGGTAGGAAAGAACTTTATTAGCGATAAGGTGGAGCGCGAAGTGCCAACTCGCGAAGGGCGCCAGACTGCAGTATGGTATCTATTCAAGATTCCATTGAGCCAACCTGAGCGCATTGTGGGCGGTATTCGAGATTTCTCAACAATCCGCTTTGCCAGAATGTTTATGACTGGTTTTAAGCAGACAACGCATCTTCGATTTGCAACATTAGAGCTGATTCGCGGTGATTGGCGCGATTATAAGTTTAATCTTAATAGCCGAAATGATTCGCCGGCAGAGGGAGACTTGGATGTATCGGTGGTTAATATCGAGGAGAATGCAACACGCACTCCGGTGAACTATGTGTTGCCTCCTGGTGTGGATCGTGTTCAGGATCCCGGGCAATCGCAGGCAACTCAGCTTAATGAGCAGTCGCTGTCGTTGAAACTTACAGGTTTACAGGCAGGCGATGCGCGAGGCATTTACAAGAATACACAGCTCGATCTGCGCATCTATCGCAAGATGCAGATGTGGGTTCACGCCGAAGCTGCTGTTGATAATGTAACATCTTTGCGTAATGGTGATGTTTCGATATTCGTACGCCTCGGATCGGATGTGAAGAACAACTATTATGAATATGAGATACCGCTCGATATAACAGAGCCTGGTTATTATAACAACTACAATAGTTTGGATCGACAGAAGGTGTGGCCGTTGGCTAATAGGCTGGATGTACCCTTTGAGTTGTTTACTAAGCTAAAGACGCAGCGCAATCGCGACAAGAGTGCGCATGTCGAAGGTGTGGGATATACGACTTTGTATACCGGATATGATCCGGATGCCAAGCGTAATCGAGTTGCAGTGTTGGGTAATCCGTCACTGAGCGATGTGCGCGTCATGCTGATAGGTGTGCGCAACCGTTCGAACAGTGTGAAGGATGCCACAGTTTGGGTTAATGAGCTTAAAGTAACAGACTTTAATGAATCGGGTGGTTGGGCGGCCAATGCGAATGCCAACCTCTCGGTGAGTGATGTTGCTACATTCAATGTGTCGGCGCATAAGGAGACTGCGGGTTTTGGCGGTGTAGACCAAAGTCTTTCATCGCGACGTTTGGACGACTACGAGCAGTATAATGTGGCGGTGCAATCGGACCTTGGTAAATTTATGCCCAAAAGCACTAAGCTGTCTGCTCCTATCTATTATGCTATATCGAAAGAGACAGTAACGCCAAAGTACAATCCGTTGGACCAGGACATTTTGCTGAGCGATGCGCTTGAAGCGGCCACGACACAACATGAGAAGGATTCAATTCGCAGTTATGCCGTGACTCGAAAGAGTTCAGAAAGCTTCTCGTTGTCGAATCTGAAATTCAACGTGGTTAGTAAGACGCCTATGCCGTGGGATCCTGCAAACTTCCAATTGGCATTCTCGTTCAATAAACAGAAGAATTTGGATCCGGTGACGGAGTATGAGAATACGAACGATTATCGCGGTAGTTTCCAATACAACTATACGCCGATGATACGTCCGTTTAAGCCTTTCAAAAAATTGACGGGAAAAAGCAAAACGGTTCGTTTCTTGAAAGATTGGGAATTGAATTGGCTCTTTAATAACATCTCGTTCTATTCGGGAATGAATCGTTATTATTACGAGCAGCAGACGCGTAGTGAAATCGATGTCGACTTTCAGTTGCCCGTTCAGGTAAGCAAGAATTTCAACTGGGATCGACAGTTGAGCATGACATGGAATCCTATAAAGACATTGAATCTCTCGTTTTCGAGCAACACAACGGCTCGTATTGAGGAGACGATGGGTGCTGTGAATAAGCGATTATTCCCCGATCAGTATCAGAACTGGAAGGATACTGTAATGTCGTCGATCAGACAGCTTGGAACGCCGTGGGGATATAATCAGACTTTTAACGGCACATATCGTGCACCGTTCTCGCAGTTACCGGCACTCGACTATTTGACAGGATCGCTAAGCTATAATTCTACTTATCGTTGGGATAAGGGTACGACCGTGGCAGAGATTTATCTGGGCAATTCCGTACAGAATCAGACGACGTGGAATGGTGATGGCCGATTAAATTTCGAGACGCTTTATAACAAGTCGAAATATCTCCAGGCTATCAATAAACGTTTCTCATCGTCGACTTCAGCACGCTCGGCGAATAAGAAGGAGAAAAAATTTGAACGCGCCTTCACTTTGTCGCCCGATACAACGACATTGGTTAAGCATAATCTGAAGACAAAAAAGATACGCTTGTCGGTGATGGTCGGCTCTACATTACGCCGGGTTAAGCATCGCGTTATTGATGAGAATACGATAGAGATTTTGGATCGCGGTAAGGATAATGTAAAAGTTACCGTTCGCGAGGACTTGACCAAGGATGTGAATGTATGGAAGGAGATTACAGAGCATGGAGTGCGTTTCTTGATGATGCCGCGAAGTTTATCGTTCCGTTATCGCAACAATCATTCTCTCAACCTCCCGTTATTCTCGCCGAATATCGGAAGTATTTTGGGACAGACGTCCGAATACGGACCGATGTCGCCCGGTTTGGATTTTGCCTTCGGTTTCTATGACAGGGGATATGTGGAGAAAGCTGTAGATAATGGTTGGTTGGTGACCGACTCGCGTCAGGTTTCGCCTGCTCTGTGGACACGCGGAGAGGAGATGAATCTTGAATTGAATTTGGAACCATTGCGTGGTCTGAAAATTCTTTTGACGTCCAATCTGACGGAGAGTCGCACCGAGCAGATGCAGTTCATGTACGAAGGGATGCCGACCTCATACAGCGGATCATACTTGCGTACACATGTCGCCATCGCATCGGCAATGAGAAGTTCAAACGCCGCTACGGGGTATGAGTCGGCGGCATTCAGCCGATTCTTGGATTATATTCCTATTGTGGCAGGACGCATAGAGCAAAATTATGCAAATGCAGTCTATCCGACAACAGGCTTTATGGAGGGTTCAGCATTGGCTGGTAAACCATATAATCCGGAAGTGGGACGTGTAAGTGCAACGAGTGGCGATGTTTTGATTCCGGCATTCCTTGCTGCATATAGCGGAATGGATCCAAAGAATATAACGTTGAATATCTTCTCTGGCTTCAGCTCAGTATTGCCAAACTGGCGTGTCACTTACGACGGCTTGCTGAAGGTGGGCAACATGAAGAAGTGGTTCAAGGCATTTGTGCTCAATCATTCGTATCAATGCACATATGGAATTGGGTCATATTCAAGCTTTATGAATGTTGCACGTGGTGCGAATGGTCATAGCTTTGTCTTGAACGAGCAGACGCAGATGCCAATACCATCGTCGCCCTTCAATGTGATGTCGGTTGCGATTACAGAGAAATTTGCTCCGTTGATTGGAGTGAAAGCTACTCTTGCAAACGACATGACGTTGAATGCTGAATATCGCGATTCGCGAACAATGAATTTGAATACATCGGCCGGACAGTTAGTAGAGGCGACATCGAAACAGTTCTCATTCGGCGCAGGGTATAAAATTGCCAATTTTAGTAGATACATAAAGATTGGAAGCAAATTGGGAGGAGCGTCGAATGATTTGTCGATGAACCTTGATTTGGCGGTTGCAAACAATCAGGCATTGATTCGACGCATAGAGACAGCCTACACACAGGCCACGAACGGAACGCAGACATTCTCGATCAACTTCATGGCCAACTATACTTTAAGCAAGCGCATTACATTGGCTGCATTCTTCGATCATCAAGTCAACACGCCCTTGGTATCGAATGCCGCCTTCCCGACATCGAACTCCAACTATGGCGTATCGATAAATGTCTCGCTCGCTCGTTAAACGACTTTAGAAATAAAGAATGAGAGTGTGTCATACTTTGTAGTAGTATGACACACTCTCATAGTATTTTGTGTTGGGAGTTTGATTACATCATGCCGCCTATGCCACCCATGCCGGGTGCGGCCATCGGAGGCATAGCTTTATCCTCTTTCTTGTTTGCAATAACGCATTCGGTTGTGAGGAACATTCCAGCGATGCTGGCTGCGTTCTCTAATGCAACACGAGTTACCTTTGCCGGGTCAATCACGCCCGAAGCGAAGAAGTTTTCGAATGTATCGGTGCGTGCATTGTAGCCGAAGTCACCCTCGCCATCTTTAACTTTCTGGAGGATTACTGCGCCTTCAAGACCTGCGTTAGCCATGATCTGGCGCATAGGCTCTTCGATGGCGCGGCGGATGATTGCAATACCAGTGTTTTCATCGTCGTTGTCGCCCTTGAGTTCATCGAGTGCAGAGAGGCAACGGATGTATGCAACACCACCACCCGGAACGATACCTTCGGCGATTGCTGCGCGAGTTGCTGAAAGTGCATCGTCAACACGGTCTTTCTTCTCCTTCATCTCAACTTCAGAGGGAGCTCCGATGTAAAGAACTGCTACGCCACCTGCCAATTTAGCAAGACGCTCCTGGAGTTTCTCTTTGTCGTAGTTAGAGGTAGTGGTCTCCATTTGAGCTTTGATCTGAGCTACACGAGCTGCGATGGCATCTTTGTCGCCGGCTCCGTTCACAATAATAGTATTGTCTTTGTTAACGGTTACCTTCTCGGCAGTTCCGAGATCCTGAATGCCAGCCTGAATGAGCTGCATACCCTTTGTTTCGCTGATTACAGTACCGCCAGTTAAGATTGCGATATCTTCGAGCATCTCTTTGCGACGATCGCCGAATCCCGGGGCCTTAACTGCACAGATTTTGAGAGAACCGCGAAGGCGGTTGAGAACCAATGTGGTGAGTGCTTCGTTGTCGACATCCTCAGAGATGATGAGCAACGGACGACCAGACTGAGCTACAGCCTCCAAAATGGGAAGCATATCTTTGAGGTTCGAAATTTTCTTGTCGTAAAGAAGGATAAATGGCGATTCCATCTCGCATTCCATCTTTTCGCTGTTTGTGACGAAGTAGGGAGAGATGTAACCACGGTCGAACTGCATACCTTCAACGATGTCGACCGATGTTTCTGTGCCCTTAGCCTCTTCGACAGTGATCACGCCCTCTTTCTTTACCTTCTGCATTGCTTCGGCGATGAGACGACCAATCTCTTCGTCGCCGTTAGCAGATACGCGTGCCACGTTTTCAATCTTCGAGATGTCGTCGTCTACCTCCTGGCTTTGAGCGTGGATGCCTTCAACAACTTTAGATACGGCCTTGTCGATGCCTCGCTTAAGATCCATCGGATTTGCACCGGCTGTTACGTTTTTCAAACCAACGTTAACGATGGCCTGAGCAAGAACGGTTGCAGTTGTAGTACCGTCGCCAGCCTGATCGCCTGTTTTTGAGGCCACCTCTTTAACGAGCTGCGCACCCATGTTCTGGAACGGATCTTCGAGTTCGATTTCGCGTGCTACAGATACACCATCTTTTGTGATGTGAGGAGCACCAAACTGTTTTTCGATGATTACGTTGCGACCTTTGGGGCCGAGTGTAACTTTAACGGCATCAGCCAAAGCGTCAACGCCATTCTTAAGCTCTTCGCGAGCCTTGATATCAAATTTAATATCTTTTGCCATAATTTATTCAGTGATTTCCATACCCTCTTGGTCTAAAAAGAACAGGAGGAAACGATTCTTGTCAAAACGATTGGGTAAATCTTGATTAGTCAACGATTGCCAGAACGTCATTTTGGCGCATCATAAGATACTTAACGCCCTCGTATTCGATTTCAGTACCAGCATATTTGCCATAGAGAACAGTATCGCCTGCTTTCAAGATCATCGGCTCATCTTTTGTGCCGTTACCTACTGCCAATACTTTGCCCTTCAAGGGTTTTTCTTTAGCTGAATCAGGAATGATGATTCCTGACATAGTTACTTCTTCCGCCGCTGTGGGTTCGATAAGAACGCGGTCGGACAAAGGTCGGATGCTCATAGTCTATATATGTTTTATGTGTTAATTTTTGCTATGTTTTTCCTTCAAATTACAAATATCGTGCCAAGATTTTTTATTGTAAAAAATATGGCAGATAGAAGTCATTTAAACGACTTCATTTATATTGTTTTCTTTATATATAACAATTCAGTTTTGATAGAGTTTATATGAATTCGCGGAGACGCCATTTGAGTTGGCATCTCCGCGAGAATGAGTTGATTATCGATTATCTATCACAGGAATAGGGAGGCTATTCGGAATGTGATGAATGCAAATATCCAAGCAAGCGAGGTGTTGTATACAAGCGAAAATAGCGTATAATACCATGACCCTGTTTCGCGTCGAATTGCAGTCAACGTGGCTATACAGGGGAAGTAGAGTAGTACAAACACCATGAAGGCCAGGGCTGAGGCTTGTGTGAATGGAGTGACTCCGGTCACCTTCGAGGGTTGTTGAAGACGTTGCGAGAGGGCCGCTGCATCATCGTCGCCAACATAGAGAACGCCCAACGTTGAGACCACTACCTCTTTTGCTGCGGCTCCGGCTATGAGCGAAACGCATGTTTTCCAACCGAATTCCATCGGACGCACCACAGGTTCGACAAATTTACCGATGTGTCCCAAAATGGAATGACCTTGTTGATATTCATCGGCAATCATTTGGTTGATTGTTTCCGGTGAGTTTGATGTCAATGTTGAGGCTGGCATCTCAGCTATGGCTTCAGCACGATAAGAGGCGGGCACATCGTTTGCATCGTGATGCGGGAAATAGGATAGGGCCCAGATAAGGATTGATGCAACAAGGATTAGACCTCCCATTTTGCGTAGGTATTGGTCGGCTTTCGACCACATATTGCGCATCGTGGCTTTAAATGTCGGCACACGATAGGGTGGAAGCTCCATCACGAAGGGCGTTTCATCGGCTTTGAACCAGAACTTACGCATCATTTTTGCCGTTAACACGGCTACGATGATACCTAACAGGTAAAGCCCTGTAAATATCCAAGCTCCATGGGCGGGGAAGAACGCACCGACCAGTAGGACATAAATGGGGATTCGCGCCGAGCAACTAATGAAGGGATTAATAAGAATGGTAATCAGTCGGCTTGAACGACTTTCGATGATTCGTGTAGACATAATGGCAGGAACGTTGCAACCAAATCCCATGACAAGCGGAATGAACGATTTGCCATGCAGTCCCATTTTATGCATCAGTTTATCCATGATGAAGGCGACGCGTGCCATATAGCCAGAGTCCTCCATAAATGATATAAATGCGTATAGAATCAGGATATTGGGAAGGAATACAATTACACCTCCCACGCCGCCAATAATGCCATCAAGAAGAAGGTCCTTAAGCGGGCCATCGGCCATGTAATTGCCAATCAGACCTGAAATCCAGCTAACCAGCGATTCAATCCAACTCATCGGATATGAGCCGAGTTGGAATGTGGCCCAGAACATAAGCCACATTACGGCCAGAAAGATTGGAAATCCGAATAATTTATTGGTTACGAATGCATCTATGATGCGTGTAGATTTCTCGTCGTGGGCTGTTGAACCCTCCATATTTTCTTGAAGAGCACCTTGAATGAAGCCATATTTTTCGGCGGCAATGGCCGATGTTATATCTTCTTGCAAGTCGCGTCGAATACGTTCGGATTCATCGTTGCGTATCTGCTCCCATTTCGGGAAGTTTGGGTTGGAGCGAAGCATGTTGTCAACCTCCGGATCTCGTTCCAAAAATTTGATTGCGAGGAAGCGGGGCGAGAAGTGGTGCGACACTGTGTGGTCGTTCTTAAATTCTGTTTTTAAGATATCGACCGCCGATTCAAGAACCGGATTCATCTTGACATGAATGTGGCGCGTGTCTTTATTGCGCATTTCATAGACTTCGATGATGGTGTCGAGAAGCTGTTCGACGCCAAACCCTGTGGCGGCAATTGTTGGCACCACAGGCACGCCGAGCATTCGACCCAAATTTTTGAAATCGAGATTTGCGCCGCTTTTTTTAAGCTCATCGTACATATTGAGATCGATAATCATGCTTCGATTCATATCGATCAACTCTGTTGTGAGATATAGATTACGTTCCAGATTGGAAGCAACAACAACGTTTACGATGACATCGGGAGTCTCCTCCTTGAGATAACGCATCACGTATAGCTCTTCGGGGGAGTATGCTGAGAGAGAGTAAGTTCCGGGTAGGTCAACGATATTTATGCGATAGCCCTTATGGCTTAGGCTTCCGGCCTTGGCACCAACTGTGACGCCGGCATAATTGCCAACGTGTTCGTGTGCACCCGAAACGAAATTGAATAGAGAGGTTTTGCCGCAGTTCGGATTGCCGATTAGTGCGACATTGATGATTTGATCTCTGCGGAGGGTCATCTCCTCCGCAGAGTCATGTAGGTCGGTATTTGCATCGGCCACCGGGCGGGATGAATTCCAGTCTTCGAGCAATGCAATTTCAATCAGGTCTGCCTCAGCCCGTCGAAGGGAGACTTCATAGTCCATTAGTGCATATTTGATTGGGTCTTGAAGCGGGGCGTTGAGTACCATGGTCACTTCACGCCCACGTACGAAACCCATCTCCATGACGCGTTTGCGAAACGCGCCATGGCCCAGGATTTTTGTTATTACACCAACTTCTCCGGGTTTGAGTTCTGATAGTCTCATTTTAATTTAGTTTTTTAGGTGTTTGTCAAGGAAGCGGAAGAATACGCGCTGCCAAAGCACTGCATTTTGTGGTTTTACTACCCAGTGATTCTCATCAGGGAAAACTAACATTTCTGCTTCGAGTCCATGCATTTTTGCTGCATTGAAAGCCTGCATGCCTTGCGAAGCGAGGATGCGATAGTCGAGTTCGCCTACTGTAATAAGCATCGGGGCTGTCCAATTGTTCACGAAGCGATGCGGCGAGTTGCTGTATGTTTTCTGAGCTGTTGCGTTATTGGCATCCCACCACGGACCACCAAGGTCGAAGTCAGCAAAGAAAGATTCCTCTGTTTCCAGATATTGAGCTTCGAGGTTGAAGATGCCGGCGTGCGCAATCATAGCCGCAAAACGACCGTCGTTGTGTCCTGCAAGCCAGTATACAGAGAAACCTCCGTAGCTTGCACCGACCGCACCAACTTTATCTTTGTTCACATAGGGACGTTCGCGAATATAATCGGTTGCAGTGAGATAGTCGCGCATGTTTTGGCCACCGTAGTCGCCCGAAATCTGACGGTTCCAAGCAGTTCCAAATCCGGGAACGCCGTGACGGTTCGGTGCGATTACCACATATCCGTTAGCCGCCATAATCATAAAGTTCCAACGATAGCTCCAGAATTGACTTACAGCCGATTGCGGACCTCCCTGGCAGTATAGCAATGCCGGATATTTCTTGTTCGGATCAAAGTCGGGCGGCAGAATCTCCCAGCAGGTCATCGTCTCGCCGTTGGTGGTGGGTAGAAGCACTTTTTTCACCCCGCCCAGTTTGAGTTTTGCAAGAAGATCTTTGTTGACGTCGGTGATCTGATCAACCTTGCCGGCATTCACAACGCACACCTCGTTAGGGCTGCGCATAGAGTGACGGAGCACCAGAGCCTGAGTGTCGCTCATTGCTGTTACGCCTGCGTAGTCGCACTGACCGGTGGCGAGAGTGTCAATTTTGCAATCATTGACATCGATGTTGAACACCGGAGCCGTGCCCTGATAGTATGCTGAGAAAAGGATCTTTTTGCCACTCGGAGCCCATGAGAATTCCTCGGGCCACCAATCCCAATTTTCGGTGAGATCGCGCATTTGACGTGATGCCACATCCATTACCATAAGACGTTTCTTGTCGCTCTCATATTTAGCTGTGGGCATAGAGAGGAATGCAAGTTTTGTTCCGTCGGGCGAGAATGCGGGGTTGGTATCATAGCCTGGCATGTTGGGTGTAAGCAACTCGGTTTTGCCTGTCTCGAGCGTATAGAGGTAAAGGCCGCTGTCGGTCGAGAAGGCGTAGTCTTTTCCTGCGAGTTTGCGAGATACATATACGAGCGACTTGCTGTCGGGAGCCCATGCAAACGACTCGGCGCCTCCGTGCGGGCGCATCGGACATTCAAAAGGTTCGCCCTCCATAATATCCTTGCCTTCACCCAATTTCTTGCCGTCGAAATCAGCCACGAAGGGATGAGGAATAGTTGTTACCCATTCGTCCCAGTGCTTGTACATCAAATCGTCGACAACACGACCGGTTGTCTTGGGAAGTCCTTCGAACAATTCTTTGTTCTTGTTGAAGGGTTCTACGGTAGAGGCGTAGATAATCTTGCTTCCGTCGGGCGAGATTTCAAAGCACTCGATACCCTCTTTTACGTCGGAAACGCGTTTAACATCATCGCCATCGGCATCCATAACGAAGAGCTGAGAAGCCTCTGTTTCTTTGTCATAACGAAGGAAGGCGATTCTTTTGCCGCCGTCGATCCAACGAAGATTGCTCTCTGATGCCTCGGTTTTTGTGAGTCGTTTAATCTCTCCACCCTGTGCCGACACCTTGTAAATATCGGCATTCGACTTGTTTTTTTCGATGCTTACATAAGCGAGCGAAAAGACAACCTCTTTGCCATCGGGCGAGGGTGTCGATTCGTTGATGCGTCCAAAAGCCGCAAGTACTTCGGGGGTGACTTTGCCGTCGACAACCTCCACTTCGGGTTTGTCGATCACATCATCGTCATGTTTCTCTTTCCGGCATCCTGTCAGACCCGGAAGCAAAAGCATAGCGCTCATTGCCAAAATTAGTTTTTTGTTCATATAAAATTTATTTCTTTCGGTTAGCATTTGAATTCCGGTTTCTGCCTTTTGTTCCGCTCGCTTTGTTTCTACGATCAAATTCTTGGGCACGGGGCGATTTGTTGGCCACGAAGTTTCGTCCTTTAGAAGGATAAAGCTTGTCGATAAGATCGGGGCGATGCAGTCTGTGTAACGAGTTGATGATCTGTTGGCGCGATTCCGGTTTGTACCAGAAGAAGTAGAGTCGCTGAGCCTGTTTTTCGCGTTCGCTACGAGCTGTGTAGATCTTTTCGCCGGTATATGGATGGAAGCCGGTGTAGTAAATCTCCGTAGCGACAGTCATAGGTGTTGGTGTGAAATCTTGCACTTGTTCGAGTTTAAAGTCGAGTTGTTTGGTTTCGCATGCAAGTTCAGCCATGTCGCATTCGCTACATCCTGGGTGAGAGGATATAAAGTACGGAATTAGTTGTTGGCGCAGTCCGGCTTCGGCGTTGACACGATCAAAGATGCGTTTGAAATCGTGAAAGAGTTTGAAGTCGGGCTTACGCATTATGTTAAGAACGCCGGAAGAGGTGTGTTCGGGGGCAACCTTTAGTCGTCCGCTGACGTGGTTAACAATCAGTTCGGTAATGTATTCGCGGTTTGTATTATCGGTTTTCCAATTTCCGCTGGCAGCCATTGCTAAATCATATCTGACGCCGCTACCAACGAACGACTTTTTGATGCCGGGAAGTGCATCGACTGCTTTGTAGACATCGAGGAGCGGGCGATGGTTGTTGTCGAGATTTATGCATTTCTGCGGATGTAGGCAACTGGGGCGCGTGCATTTGCGGCAGATAGATGGATCCTTTCCGCCCATTGCATACATATTGGCAGAGGGTCCGCCAAGGTCGGATAGGTAGCCTTTGAAGTCTGACATCTCGGTTACCTTTTTTACCTCTTCGAGAATAGACCGTTTTGAGCGCGACGCAATAAATTTGCCTTGATGGGCAGATATGGTGCAGAATGCACATCCTCCGAAGCAACCGCGGTGCATATTTACCGAATGACGAATCATATCATAGGCAGGAATATGCTTGCCTCGATATCGAGGGTGCGGCACACGCGTATAGGGGAGGTCGAACGAACGGTCGATCTCTTCGGTGGTCATAGGCGGATACATTGGGTTTATGCGAATCATCTTACCTTTAGTGGATTGCCAAATGACACGACCTTCGAATTTATTCGATTCTATTTCAACGTGTTTAAAATTCTCTGCCTGAAGTTTGCGACTTTGAGCACACTGTTCGTAGCTGTTAAGCACGAGATGTTCTGGGGCCGGTTTCTCTTTCGAGAAGAATACGGTTTGCGGAACGTCGGTAATCTCTTGAATCGTTTCGCCGTTGCCGAGTCGGTTAGCCAGTTCAATCATTGTGCGTTCGCCCATGCCGTAAACAATCATATCGGCTTTAGTGTCGGCCAGGATTGAAGGGCGCAGAGTGTCTTTCCAATAGTCGTAATGCGACACACGGCGCAATGAAGCCTCTATGCCGCCGGCAATTACTGGCACATCGGGGAATAGCTCCTTCAGAATATTTGAGTATACGATGGTTGGGTAGTCGGGGCGCATGCCATGTCGCCCATCAGGGGTATATGCATCATCGTGTCGCAAACGGCGATTGGCTGTATAGTGGTTCACCATAGAGTCCATCGCTCCGGCCGAAACTCCAAAAAATAGGCGTGGCTTGCCGAGTTTTTTAAAGTCACGAAGGTCATCGCGCCAGTTAGGTTGCGGCACGATAGCGACCTTCAAACCAATCGATTGAAGTGTACGGCCAATAACTGCTGCTCCGAAAGAGGGGTGATCGACATATGCATCGCCCGAAAATATGATAACATCGGCCTGCTCCCAGCCCAGGGCATTCATCTCGTCGCGCGTGGTAGGAAGAAATAATTTTCTATCCAATACTGGGAACGTTGGCTGATTATTTTGATTCGATTTATTATTTGTCATTAAAAGATTGGTAAATAAATTTTACTTATCCATTGATTCAAGACGATCTTTGAGTTTGAGGAGTTCGTCGCGAAGTTGAGCGGCTTGAATGAAATCGGTACGTTTTGCTGCTGCCACCATATCGGCATTAATCTTTTCGATCTGCTTCTCCAATTCTGGTTTAGACATATATTCTATGATCGGATCTGCAGCAATCGATGCTTGATGCTCCTCTTCGATATATGGTTTTGGAGTGGGTTTGCCCTTCGCAGCGTTGTTGGGTTTGGCTTTCGCAACTGATTGCTGAGAGGCGTTGTTTCTTTTTGTTTCGTTTTTGTCTCCCTGTTCATATATCTCGAGCAGATCGTTAGCAGCCTTTTTGACGATAGGTGTCGGCGTAATGCCGTGCTCCTCGTTGTATGCTTTCTGCTTTGCGCGTCGGCGTTCGGTCTCATCGATGGTACGCTGCATTGAGTCTGTGACGCGGTCGGCATACATAATAACCTTGCCGTTAACGTTACGTGCGGCGCGACCTGCGGTCTGAGTCAATGAGCGATGATTTCTTAAGAAACCCTCTTTGTCGGCATCGAGAATAGCAACAAGGCTCACCTGTGGGAGGTCGAGACCTTCGCGCAGAAGGTTAACACCGATCAGAACGTCGTATACACCATTACGAAGATCCTCAAGAATTCGAATACGTTCCAAAGTGTCGACGTCGCTATGTATATATGCACTGCTAACGCCCCACTTGATAAGGTGCTGATTCAATTCCTCGGCCATACGTTTGGTAAGAGTTGTAACGAGCGTGCGCTCGCCGGCTTCGATTCTCTGCTGAATCTCCTCCATCAAATCGTCGATCTGATTCATTGTGGGGCGCACTTCAATCTCAGGATCGAGAAGTCCGGTGGGTCGAATCACCTGCTCGGTGAAGATGCCTTCGGTTTGTTGCAACTCGTAATCGCCAGGTGTGGCGCTGACATAGATTACCTGAGGAGTCAGACTTTCGAATTCGTCGAACTTCAGCGGTCTGTTATCCATAGCAGCGGGCAATCGGAAACCATATTCTACAAGATTAAGTTTACGCGAAAGGTCGCCTCCGTTCATGCCTCGAATTTGAGGAAGAGTCACGTGACTTTCGTCGATGATGGTGAGGAAATCTTTTGGGAAATAATCAAGCAGACAGAACGGTCGCATTCCGGGCTCGCGACCGTCGAAATAACGTGAGTAATTCTCAATGCCACTACAGTGACCGAGCTCCTTGATCATCTCCAAATCGTATGTGACACGTTCGCGAAGTCGTTCGGCTTCAAGAAGTTTGCCCTCCTTGATGAAGTAATCGGTCTGATGTCCGAGGTCGAGAGCAATTTGGTCGATAGCCGATGCTGTACGTTCTTTCGAAGAAACGAAGATGTTTGCCGGATATATATTGAAACCGTCAAGATTCGTTAGTATATCGCCGGAGTGGGGGTCTACAGTTTGAATCTTCTCAATCTCGTCGCCCCAGAACATGACACGCAATTGAATCTCTTCGAACGAAAGCATAATATCGACCGTGTCACCCTTAACACGGAATTGACCGCGATTAAGTTCGGTTTCGGTACGATTGTAAAGAGAATCGACGAGTTTGCGCAAAAACGCGTTTCTCGATATGTTTTGACCTACTGCAATTCTAACAACTGTTTGAGAGAAATCTTCTGGATTACCCATACCGTAAATGCAGCTAACCGACGAGATGACAACGATGTCGCGACGGCCAGACAGGAGGGCAGCGGCTGTAGAGAGACGAAGTTTATCGATCTGTTCGTTAATCATCAAATCCTTCTCGATATACTTGTCGGAAGAGGGAATATATGCTTCGGGTTGATAATAGTCGTAATAAGACACGAAATATTGCACAGAATTCTCAGGAAAGAAATTTTTGAATTCTGAGTAAAGTTGAGCTGCAAGAGTTTTGTTATGAGATAGGATAAGAGTAGGACGTTTCACTTGTTGAATAACATTCGCCATTGTGAAGGTCTTACCACTACCAGTAACGCCCAAAAGCGTTTGATGCTTCTGACCGCTTTCGACTCCAGCCACGAGTTCAGCAATAGCTTCCGGCTGATCGCCCGTCGGCATATAATCGGATGTGAGTTTAAAATCCATAATCAGTAAATCTCATTAGTCTAATTTGCAAAAATAGTGAAAAATGTTGATAATATAACACCCCAGGAATAAAAATTAAGCTAAATTTAGTAAAAAGCGTCTATAGGGACGTTGGTGCAGATATAACATCTCATACATTTATAAAAAATAAGGTGTGTAGTCTAATCAAAATTACAATCGGTTGCTCTTATTCTGGATTTAAAATAGGGTAATATTCTTAAAATTATATAAATGCAGATATAAATTAAAAAAAATAAAGGTTGAAAGAACCATAATTCTTCAAAAATTGTTAACTTTGTAGCCTGAATACACTGAACTATGCATTTATTACAAAACAAATTGGCGGCATATGACGCGCCTCAAAAGGCGAAGGCTGCCGGCGTATATCCATATTTTAGAGCTATTTCAAGCGAGCAGAATACCGAAGTTATGATGAATGGCAAAAAGGTATTGATGTTCGGTTCGAATAGCTATATGGGTTTGACAAACCATCCCAAGGTGATCGAAGCTGCTATTGAGGCAACTCGTAAATACGGCACCGGTATGGCAGGATCTCCATTTTTGAATGGAACAATTGATATACATAAAGAGCTTGAAGCAAAGATAGCAGCATATGTTGGAAAAGAGGATGCAATGCTTTATTCCACAGGATTTGGTGTTAATCTTGGAGTAGTTTCGAGTTTGACTGGACGTGATGATTATATCATCTTGGATGAACAGGATCATGCCTCTATCATAGAGGGACGACGTTTATCGTTCTCAAACTATTTAAAGTACAAGCATAACGACATGGCTTCGCTCGAGGCACAGTTGAAGAAATGCGATCCGAGTAAGGTTAAGTTTATCGTAACGGATGGCGTTTTCTCCATGGAGGGCGACGTTGCGAATCTGCCGGAGATTGTGCGCTTAGCTAAGAAGTACGATGCGACAGTTATGGTTGACGAAGCTCATGGTATCGGCGTTTTCGGAGAAGGCGGTCGAGGCACTTGCAACCATTTCGGAGTTACCGACGATGTGGATTTGATTATGGGAACTTTTAGCAAATCGTTTGCGTCGTTGGGTGGTTTTATTGCCACCGACAAGGTAATCACCAATTTCTTGCGTCACCATTCACGTTCGTATATCTTTACAGCTTCAATCACCCCTGCAGCAACAGCAGCTGCAAGCGCGGCGTTGGATATCATGATCAACGAACCGGAGCGTCAGCAACATCTGTGGGATTTGACAAACTTTGCGCTCGAAAGTTTCCGTGAGATGGGTTGTGAGATTGGGCATACATCGACGCCTATCATACCACTCTTTATCCGCGATGACTACAAGACATTCCATATCACCCGCGATTTGTTGGATGAGGGTGTGTTTGTAAATCCTGTAGTGACACCTGCGGTAGCGCCTCAAGATACGCTTATACGCTACTCTTTGATGGCTACGCATACCAAAGAACAGGTGGAGCGTTCGATTGAAGCAATTCGAAAAGTATTCAAAAAATATGATGTAATCAAGTAAAATTGACTCATCACAAAGAAAAAATTTAGGTTTATGAACGTAGACCTAAATTTTTTTGTTCAAAAGTTTGAATTTATCACAATAAAAATAGTAAATTCGCGGTATAATTGTACGAGCCCATTTGTGAAACGGGATTCGAGCAATTTAAGAATTGATTAATTTCACCGCAATACACATATACTATGGTTTACAGATTTAAATTGGTAAGCGACGAAGTAAGTAGCTTTGCCCGCGAAATAGAGGCAGATTCGGAGAACACCTTTCTGCAGTTAAGAAATGCTATTCTTGAGTGTGTAGACTTCACCAAAGATGAACTTGACTCATTCTTTCTATGCGATGATGACTGGGAGAAGCATGAGGAGATTACATTAGAGGATATGGGCGACTCAAGCAGTGATCAAGACCTGTGGCTGATGGAGGATACTCCGCTTAGCGAGTTGATCGAGGATGAAGGTCAGCGCATGATTTTTGTGTACGACTACCTCACGGAGCGTTCATTCTTCATGGAGTTGAAGGAGATTATCCCTTCGCGTACACTTCGCGACCCGGTATGTATCTTCAAAAAGGGTAAAGGACCGAAGCAGTTTATCGACCTTGATGAGTTTGACAAGAAGATCGATCTGAAGGCTCAGGAGAAGATAGAAGATATCGAATTGGATACATTCCCTGAGGATGGATTCTCGGAAGAGGATCTTGGTGATGGTTTCGACATCATGTCAATGTAATCAAGTCTGTTGAACAACTGGAATATTTCGGTCCATTCAACACGAAAGTTTTCGGTTCATTCGCAACCGGGATAAAAGAACGGAGATTTTACTTAATTTAAAATCTCCGTTCTTTTATTTTATCTCTGTTTTTCTTTCTATTTTGGTGGTGTTTTAATGAATGCCTTAGAGTGAATGTTATTCATCTTTGCCGAATAGCCTCGACAGCAGCGAACGTGGTTTCTCAGGCTTCATATGTACACGAAGCTGGTTGTCGTCGAGACTGAAGAAAAGAATATGCGAACGGAATACGAAGGCGATTACCTTGTCAAGTTCAAGAATACCATAAATGCTACGTTTCAGGAAACGCCTGAAGGGATTAAACTCTTCCAAATCTTCCACAATAATTTCCATATTATTATCTTTGATATTATGGTGCTTTTTGAGAGCGTCGATGAAATATGGCAGTTGAAGCTCGGAAGGATCTTTCGCGGGCTTCTTGTATTTGGCATATATCTCTTTTATAACTTGATCCGTTATCATAGGCAACTCGGAGAGAGAGCTTAGATTGGTTTCACAAAATTAGACTCATAGGTGGTTGGGAGGGAGATAAAAGAGAGGAGGACAGAAGACATGGTTCAAGACGCAAGATATCTTCTCTATTTAATAAACGCTTCTGGAAATAAAAAGTTTTAAGCAAATAACAAAATTTGTGTATTTTTCTTAAATAATTAGGTGCGTAGTTGTCGTGTGGTGGATGCGTACAGATTGTGAGTAGAATCTTGGAGTGTGCGACTATGTGATTGATATTCCGATACAATGGAATTGTAAATCCGATAAATTGGAACTGTAAATGAGAAGAGGGTGTGTCGTAGAGCTACGACACACCCTCTATGGTAATTTTTTTGATTTCAGACTTTGATTAGCCGAGGAAGCTCAAAAGAACACCAGCGGCAACAGCCGAACCGATAACACCTGCCACGTTAGGACCCATAGCATGCATCAAGAGGTAGTTGTTCGGATCGTATTCCAAACCAACGTTGTTCGAGATACGTGCAGCCATCGGAACCGCAGAAACACCTGCATTACCGATAAGCGGGTTGATCTTCTTATCCTTCGCAAGGAAGAGGTTGAAGATACGAACAGAGAGGATGCCGGCAGCCGAAGCAATTACGAATGCGCAGAAACCGAGACCGAAAATCTTGATTGTGTCTGCAGTCAAGAACTTGTCGGCCTGAGTTGAGGCACCTACGGTGAGACCAAGAAGAATTGTAATGATATCGGTCATTGCGTTGCTTGCAGTCTTGGCGAGACGAGTTGTTACGCCACTCTCACGAAGAAGGTTTCCGAAGAAGAGCATACCCAACAAAGGAATACCAGACGGAACCACGAAGCAGGTGAGTATCAAACCAACAATAGGGAAGATAATCTTCTCATTCTGGCTTACTACACGAGCCGGTTTCATCTTAATCATACGCTCATCTTTGGTTGTGAGCCATCTCATCAACGGGGGTTGGATGAGCGGAATCAAAGCCATGTAAGAGTATGCCGATACAGCAACCGCACCGAGCAGGTCGGGATTCAATTTTGAAGTTGTGAAGATAGCTGTCGGGCCGTCAGCACCACCGATGATTGCGACACAACCTGCAGAGAGCGGGTCGAAGCCACAAAGAAGGGCAAGCATGTAGGCACCGAAGATACCGAACTGTGCGCAAGCACCGATAATCATCAACTTCGGATTTGCAAGAAGTGAAGAGAAGTCGGTCATAGCACCGATGCCCAAGAAGATGAGCGGCGGGTACCAACCTTTCTCAACACCGTTATAAAGGATGTTAAGTACCGATCCCGGCTCGTAGATACCGATCTCCATACCTGGTTGGAAAGGGATGTTTCCGACAAGCATACCGAAACCGATGGGAACGAGCAAAAGCGGTTCGAAGTTCTTCTTAATTGCAAGATATACGAAGAAACAACCAACAGCCAACATGGCGAGATTGGTCCATTCGCAATTGTAGAATCCGGTGAATTTCCAGAACTCTTCGAGTGTTTGAGTCAAGAAACTAGAGAATGAAGAAAGTAATACCATGGAATAGTTGTGTGTGTTAGGTTATCGCGTTGATGGTATTATTCAATCACCATGATATCTGTTCCTTCCAAGATGGCATCACCCACGTTGACCAGAATCTGCTTAACAGTACCAGCCTTAGTTGTGTGGATATCGTTCTCCATCTTCATAGCTTCAAGAACGCATACTGTGTCGCCAGCCTTGACAACATCGCCCTCTTTCACCTTGAAGCCCATGATTGTACCGGGCAGCGGGCTCTTAACTGCAGAAGCCTTGCCGGTAGCCTTCGGAGCGGCAGCCACCTTCTTCTCGGGTGCTGCTACGGGCTGAGCTGAAACGGTTTTGCCAGACTGAGTCAAAGCCGGCTTAGAGGGAGCGTCTTTCACGAGTTCAACTTTGTAGGGAGTTCCGTTAACCTCTACAGTAACTTCGTTGTTTGTCACATCACCAACAGCAACAGTATATTTTGAGCCGTTGATTTTATATTTATATTCTTTCATTGGTTTTAATTATTTCAAAGGCCTGCGCGGAGCTGACATAACCTCCGGGTTCTGGCGCAAATTGTAGATTTTTGAATTCCAGGGAGAATAAGACTTCTGCATACGCTTGATGGTAAGGATAGTATCCTCGGTGTCGTGCGCCTGACCGAAGTGCTCGGCAAGTGCCATACCGATGGCTGCCATCACCTCGCCAGAGTCAAGTTCGTCGTCGTTCGAGGTTGAGAAGCTGGCCTCCATACCATGAGCTTCACGCTTCTTTTTTGTGAGAAGAGCCGCAGAGATTTTGCCAAAGCAAAGGAAGAGGATGCTAAGCACGATGAGAGCCATAAGCACAATCGACATTGCAACGATTGTGATTACGCCGCCCCAGCTGTCGTTCTCTTCTGCATTGCGCGCTTTCTCAAGTTGTCGTTCTCTGGTTGACTTTTCTGCTGTAGCCACTGCATGATCGGCAACCTCAACAGGTGTCATTTCAGCGGTTTCCGAGATTGCTACAACCTGCTCTTGTGCCGGGACCTCTTCAGTCTGGAAAGAGGCGTTAGCAAAAGCGGGTGTGGCAACGGCGAAAAGACCGCAGAGAGCCGCACTCAAAAAATATTTTTTCAACATTGTCGTGTATTTTTAGTGCTCTCTGTCGGCTATGTGGCCGACAGAGAGACAACCGATTATTACAAAGGAATATTTCCGTGTTTTTTAGCCGGATTCGAGAGCTTCTTGGTGGCAAGCATATTGAGGGCCTTGATTACGCGGAAACGTGTGTTGCGCGGCTCAATAACGTCATCAATATAGCCATACTTAGCTGCCTGGTAGGGGTTAGCGAAGAGTTCGCGGTATTCCTCCTCCTTGAGCTTCATATACTCAGCCGGATTCTCTTGAGACTTAGCCTCTTTTGCGTAGAGAACGCCAACCGCACCTTCAGCACCCATAACAGCGATCTCGGCTGAGGGCCACGCGTAGTTAACGTCGCCACGGAGCTGCTTACAGCTCATCACGATGTGGCTACCACCATAGCTCTTGCGGAGTGTAACTGTAACCTTAGGTACAGTAGCCTCGCCATAAGCATAGAGAAGCTTAGCGCCGTGAAGGATAACGCCGTTGTACTCCTGACCTGTGCCGGGAAGGAAGCCGGGAACGTCAACCAATGTTACGAGAGGAATGTTGAATGCGTCGCAGAAACGAACAAATCGTGCAGCCTTACGCGAAGCGTTAGAGTCGAGAACGCCTGCCAAAACCTTCGGCTGGTTAGCAACGATACCAACCGACTGACCGTTGAAACGAGCGAAACCAACGATGATGTTCTTAGCATATGCGGGTTGAACTTCGAGGAATTCGCCGTTGTCAACAACTGAGCTGATAACGTCGTACATATCGTATGAACGTTTCGGGTTGTCGGGGATGATGTCGTTAAGCTTGTCTTCAAGACGATCGATGGGGTCTTCGCAAGCCACGAGCGGAGTTTCCTCCAGATTGTTCTGCGGGATGTAGCTCAAAAGTTTGCGTACGATAGCGAGAGCCTCCTCTTCTGTTTCAGCAGCGAAGTGAGTAACACCGCTCTTTGTAGCGTGAACTGAAGCACCACCGAGTTCCTCCTGAGTAACGTCCTCGCCAGTTACAGTTTTCACAACTGTCGGACCGGTAAGGAACATGTATGAAAGACCCTTGGTCATGATTGTGAAGTCGGTCAAAGCCGGGCTGTAAACAGCACCGCCGGCACAGGGACCGAGGATCGCTGAGATCTGGGGAACAACGCCCGATGCCATGATGTTGCGCTGGAAGATTTCAGAGTATCCTGCAAGAGCGTTGATACCTTCCTGAATACGGGCACCACCTGAGTCGTTAAGACCGATAACGGGAGCGCCCATCTTCATTGCCATATCCATCACTTTGCAAATCTTCTGAGCCAAAGTTTCAGACAACGAACCGCCGAACACGGTGAAGTCCTGAGCGAAAACATATACCAAACGACCGTCAACTGTACCGAATCCGGTTACAACGCCATCGCCGAGGATATGTTTCTTATCCTGACCGAAGTTTGTGCAACGATGTGTCACAAACATATCGAGTTCTTCGAAGCTACCTTCATCGAGAAGCATAGCGATACGCTCGCGGGCAGTGTACTTGCCACGCTGATGCTGTTTCTCGATTGCTTTTTCGCCGCCGCCCACACGAGCTTGTGCTCTTTTTTCAATAAGCTGGGCGATTTTTTCTTCTTGCTTGCTCATTATAATGAATGTTTATAATATTTTACTTGTTGGGATCTTCGCAGAGCTCTGTCAAAACAGCCTCAGTTGATTTGGGGTGAAGGAATGCGATGTTCAAACCATCAGCACCTTTGCGGGGAGCTTTGTCGATGAGCTTAACACCCTTCTCTTCAGCCTCAGCCAAAGCCTCAGCCACGCCATCTTCTACGGCAAATGCGAGGTGGTGCATGCCGCCGCGACCGCCATTCTTCTCGATGAATTTAGCGATTGTGCTTTCGGGTGAAGTAGCTTCGAGAAGCTCAATTTTTGCATCGCCTACCTGGAAGAAAGCTGTAGTTACCTTCTGGTCTTCTACTACTTCCTGCTTGTAGCACTTCAAGCCAAGTACGTTTTCATAATACTTGATAGCCTCTTCGAGGTTTGGCACTGCTATGCCGATGTGTTCAATGTGTGAAATTTTCATTGAATTTAATTTTAGGTTAGTGTTGTTAATATATAATTGTTGCAAAGGTATCTATTTTTTATTGGATATGCAAATTAAACTTTGATTAATGGTTAATAATAGTTATTATTGGTGAATAGAACATTAAAATTAGGAATAATGAATATTATTTTGTAATTTTGCGGAATATCTTAACAAAAATTCAAGATAGTATATTTCATGGAATTTACACCAGAAGGTATAGCATCGCTGATTAATGGTCGTGTCGAGGGCGACGCGAAGCGTGCAATCAGCAGTTTTGCGAAAATAGAAGAGGCTACAGAGGGAAGCATTACGTTTATTGCCAACCCTAAGTATGCTCATCATATATACGATACAAAGGCTTCGGCTGTATTGGTAAGAGAGGATTTTGAATTAGATGGGCCAGTGGCGCCGACATTAATCCGCGTAAAGGATCCGTATGTTGCGCTGGCCGATTTGTTGAATATGCTTGAAAGCCAGAAGCAGAAGCCGTCGGGAGTGGAGCAACCATGTGCAATCGGAGAGGGTACGACAGTTCCCCAGGATTGTTACATTGGTGCTTTTGCATATATAGGCAAAAATGTAAAACTTGGCGAGGGCGTTAGAATCTATCCGCAAGTATACATTGGAGATGATGTTACAATCGGAGCAGAAACTGAGTTGCGTCCCGGCGTAAAGATTTATCATGGATGCGAGATAGGCGCTCGATGCATTATTCATGCCGGCACAGTGATTGGTGCTGACGGATTTGGATTTGCACCCCGCGAGGATGGCAGTTATGAGAAGATTCCGCAGATTGGCAATGTGGTGATTGAGGATGATGTTGAAATAGGGTCAAACGCAACAATCGATCGCGCCACCTTCGGAAGCACACGTATTGGCCGAGGTACAAAACTCGACAACCTTATTCAGGTAGCGCATAACGTTGAGATTGGTCAAGGCAATGTGTTTGCTGCGCAGACGGGTGTGGCCGGTTCGACTAAGATTGGCGACTACAATCAAGTTGGCGGACAGTGCGGATTTGCCGGACATATCACGGTTGGAAGTTTCAATCAGTTTGGTGCGCAGTCGGGTATACCGAACCATGTTGGCGACAAACAGCGTTTAATAGGATATCCGGCGATTGATGCCCGTCAGTTTGCGAAAAACCAAGTTTATATTAAACGTCTTGGTGATCTTTTTAAAAAGAAATAAGAAGAAAAGATTAAACAACTTAAATCGAAGGGAGATAGGATAATGGAGCGAGCGGCGGTTGCCGCCTTGATAACGATATAAATAACCCCAAATAATTCCACAAAGGAAAAGCAATTATGCAGCAATTAACACTTAGCGCACCCTTTACAGTGAAAGGGAAAGGCTTACATTCAGGCTTGAATATTACAGCGACATTCCAGCCTGCGCCCGAGAACACCGGTTATCGTTTCCGTCGCATTGACTTGGAAGGAATGCCCGAGATTGAGGCTGTGGCCGAGAATGTTGTTGAAACTACGCGAGGCACAGTGCTTGGTCGTAAGGATGTAAAGGTATCAACTGTAGAGCATGCATTGGCAGCGCTTTATGCAGCGGGTGTCGACAACTGTATCATTGAGGTTGATGGTCCGGAATTACCAATCCTCGATGGTAGTGCCATCATCTACGTTCAGGAGATTGAGAAGGTTGGTCTTACAGAACAAAATGCCGACAAGGATTTCTATATTATAAAAGAGAAAACGCAATTCAAGGATGAGGAGAGTGGTTCGGTATTGACAATCTATCCCGATGATTCTTTCAGTGTCGAATGTATGGTTGAATATAATTCGCCTGTGTTGCCGAATCAGTTTGCAATCCTTGATGATATTGCAGATTTCAAGCAGGAGGTTGCAAGTGCACGTACATTCGTATTCGTGCGCGAAATTGCACAGTTGCTGAATAATAATCTGATTAAGGGAGGCGATCTTGACAATGCAATCGTAATCTACGATCAGGAGGTAGCACAAGAGACTATCGACGAGATTTGCGATGTTGTAAATGTTCCGCGCATGCACCTCAGCAAGCTTGGTTATATCAATCCGAAACCTCTTTCATGGGATAATGAGCCCGCTCGCCATAAATTGATGGATATCATTGGCGATTTGGCTTTGATTGGACGTCCTATCAAGGGTAGAGTAGTTGCAATTCGTCCCGGTCACACAATCAACAATAAGTTTACTCGCATGGTGCGCAAGAGTGTAAAGCATACAGATGTTCAGAGCCCGCTTTACAACCCGAATCTTGCTCCGCTCATCGACATCAACGGAATCAAGAAATTGTTGCCGCACCGTTATCCTTTCTTGTTGATTGATAAGATCATAGAATTGGATAAGAAGCATTGCGTTGCTGTTAAGAATGTGACCGTAAACGAGCCCTTCTTCCAGGGACACTTCCCCGAAGAGCCTGTGATGCCGGGCGTACTGCAGGTTGAGGCAATGGCTCAGACTGCAGGCGTATTGGTACTGAACTTCCTCGAAGAACCGGAGAAATATTCAACCTACTTCTTGAAGATTGATAATGTTAAGTTCCGTCAGAAAGTAGTGCCGGGCAATACACTATTGCTTCGAGTTGAGTTGATGTCTGAGATTCGTCGTGGATGTGCGGTCGTTAAGGGATACGCATTTGTAGGTGAAAAGGTGGTTTGTGAGGCTGAATTTATGGCTCAGATCATCAAAAATAAGTAAACTTACAGAGAAACGAAATAAAAAGAGGAATACCTCTTAGAAACGAGAACCTGCTGAAATAAAAATTGTTAGTAATATAACTGCAGGCTCATAAAAATAATATAGTATGAACAAGATGTATGACGTAAATCCCGGAGCAAAGATAGGGAATAACGTATCGATAGGCAATTTTACAACCATTCATGACAATGTCGAGATTGGCGACAATACAGTCATTCATGGCAATGTGACTATCTTTCCGGGTGCGCGCATCGGAAGTGGAGTGACAATTTTCCCTGGTGCCGTGGTTAGCGCGGTGCCCCAGGATCTTAAATTTCGCGGCGAAGAGACATTTGCCTATGTTGGCGATGGTACAACACTCCGCGAATGTTCGACCGTGAATCGTGGCACAGCCTCGAAGGGCGAAACCCGAGTTGGTGAGAACTGTTTGTTAATGGCATATACGCACGTTGCGCACGACTGTAAGTTGGGCAATGGCGTTATCATGTCGAATGCAGTACAGTTGGCCGGAGAGGTAGTGGTTGATGATTGTGCCGTAATTGGCGGTGGCGCTTTAGTACATCAGTTCTGCCATATCGGTAAAAACGTAATGCTTCAGGGCGGTGCGTTGGTGAACAAGGATATTCCTCCGTTCGTGAAGGCAGCTCGTGAACCGGTTTCTTATGTGGGAATCAATTCAATCGGTTTGTACAGACATGGCTTCACTGAAGAGGAGGTTCGTCACATCAACGAAATATACCGAATCATTTACCTTAGCGACTTAAACGTCACTAACGCCATTAAGCGCGTAGAGGAGGTGATTGCCCCGTCGAAATTCAGAGATGAGATTGTGAATTTCATCAACAACTCCGGACGCGGTGTGATTCGGTCTGCAATTTAAGAGACAATATCAACTCATAAGCAAAAAAAGAGTTCGTTCAGAAACTGAACGAACTCTATTTTTGCTTATGAGCTAAGTGTTTAACTTTTCTTTTGGGGCGCATAAATGCGCTTGCACTCAACACAAAGAGGCCGAAGGGAAGGCGCGGCAAGGGTGGGAGGGAAGACGATGGCTTTAGTCGGCGTTCCGCCTCCCACAGAACTCAAAGCCGCGCGAAGAGAGAGGGAGCGCCGCGCGAAGAGAGAGGGCTCCGCGTGGATGGGGATAGAGGCCGCGGGTGGCGGCAGTGAGCAAAGGGGGCAGCCGGCGGCTCTTGTCGGCGTTCCGCCTCCCACAGAACTCAAAGCCGCGCGAAGAGTGAGGGAGCGCCGCGGGAAGAGTGAGGGAGCGCCGTGAGAAGGGAGAGGGCCCTGAGCGGGCGGGGAGCGGGCGTGGGGCGCAGCGGGTTTTGGGGTGGAGAGGGGTGAGGCTTTGTGTTGAGTGGGAAGCGCATTTATGCGCAGGGGCCGGGGGGAGGAGAGGCTGGGCTGTTAGTTTGAGGGTTGGTTGGCCCAGTAGCAGTTTTTGAAGGTGCGGTTGGCTTCTGCTATTCGGCCTTCGTTGGAGAGGTAGTCGTATTCCTCATAGCATTTTGAGACGTAGGAGTCGATGTTCCAGTCGTTGATGTCGATGTTTTGTTGATTCGATAGCATCAATAAGACCTCTTGGAAAATGCGTGGCAGGTTGCTGCCTTTTGGATAATGTGTCGGGGCAATCATCTTGAATGCTGACCAGAATGTGTCTGTTTTCTTTGAGGCTAACAGCATGCATAGAAAGAGTTCTGAGATTCGTTTGTCGCTCGATTTGGCATCCATTATGTTGGCAAGGTCTGAAATGAACGGATTCTGCGATTTTAGTTTTACAGCAATCTTGCCATCGTATGGACTTTGCTGTTTATCGAATGCGCGTTCCATGCGAAGTTGCTCTAATTTTTCGCGACTCCAGCGTTTGTGCAGTGGAGTCGATTGCATTATCAATAAATATTTATGAGCTAAGTCGTAGTTGCCCTGACGCATAAAAGTATCAATGAGGCGACGCATTGCCCTGTTCGAAATGCCGAACGGTGACGTGCAGTTGATTTGAAATAATTGATGTATAACTTCGTTGTCGAATCCCAATGTTTCATAGACTAATGTGTTGAAATATTGAGACTCACTATATTCGTCGTCGGCAAATATCATTTCGTTTCCATTGCGGATTCCGTAAGAGAACATTTTGTTGGTCAACTCATCTTTGCCATATAGAGCAAGCAGTGCATAGCGTCGGAAATATGCATTTGCATTCGATTCCTCGACCGATACCTTTTCGAGAATTGTGTTCCAGTCTTTCTGTTCTGCCAGGTGTTCAAGGTGATATAGTTTTTCGGTGAGTTGGTTCTCTTTGTTGGTAACTGAATATGTCGCAGCTGCGAGAATGAATATGGAGGGTATCGCAATGTCATAGACCCAGCTATGTTTAATGACTTTCTCCGACTTTTTAAGCGGTACAATCTTGCGAAATATGAGTAGACATATGGTAAGAATCCAAATACCTGTACACCACATCAGGGGCTCTGCAAGTGTGGTATAGGTGGCCAGATTTGCAACGAGATAGGCAGCTGGAATAAAGCTAATCCAATAGAAGCGTTTGTCGTTGATGAGCATTTTTAGTGAGAGATCCATACCTATGACAGTAAGCCATATAAGCAGGGCCAGAATGAGGGCTCCAATAATGGGCCAACGGAAAAATTGTAGTAGGAACGCACCACAGTATGGGAATATTTCGGCCGGTAGCTTCATTTGAAGCGTTGTGAAATCGGGCGTAGTAGAGAAGAATGACACACCCTCCATCCAAATCAGTGTGTGTGGATAGAATATAATCCACTCCAGAGTAACTACTATAAATACTATTATTGTGTGAAATAGGATTGTTCGTTTCATATATGAGTATTGAAGTTGTTTAAACTTATTTAAACATCTGTTTGAGTTCGTTGTCGGGAAGTTTCACTTCGCTCTTCATGAATTCCGGGATGTTGTAGGATTTTATGCGGAAGAGATTCAGTGCCGGGTCAGATTGAGGGAGAAGGAAGGGTTTTCCTACCTTGCCGTTCTTGTCGACGTGTGCAATGAAGAGGCGAGTGAAGCGTCCATCAAGGCGACGACTCGAAAAGATGACCCACCGGCTATTCGACGACCAACTGTGATAGCTTTCGCAGAGGTCGCTGTTAAGTGCAGAGGCATCGATTTCATTGCCGTCCGACAAGCGAACGAGTTTAAGATCGGCTTCCGGATGCCATATTGGGAATGTGCCAAAATCAGAGCGTGTGTACATTAAAAATTTACCGTCGGGCGATAAGCGCGGGAATGAGACGCTACCGGCTATCTTGGAGGCACTCACCACTGTGTCGATTTTCTCTGAGAACTTTCCGGTTTTCGAGTCGAATCCGACGCGTAAAAGATCGTAGTGAAGTTTTTCGCGATCAAGCGGCATTGTGCAAGTGTCGGCAGAACAGAAATATAACCATTTGCCCGTTGAATCCCATGCGGGGAATGTTTCCCAACGGCTATTGTCGTTGAAGCGCGAGTCTGTAAGCACAGAGTCGGTCTTCGTATCGTATAGAATAAGATCTGAGCTGATATCATACACTTCGATTGGGTTTCCGTTGGGACCGTAGAATGTTTGGTGCGTGTCGTTCGACGAGAGAACGATGAATCGTCCTTCCGGATGCCACATGGGATATACACCCTGTTTCTTGGGGCCGATGTTTTTGAAATTCAGTTTTACGAGTTTTCCATCTTTGTAGATTACAGTACCACCTCCCTCGCAACGAGCATGAAACATCATTTGGTCGGGGTTATAGCCCGAATATGAGTGGCAGTTGACACACATTCGATCGGTATATCGATTTTCGACAACAGCTTTCTCTTCGAAATTCTCGAGATTGCGTTGATAGATACCCATGCTTTTCCAAGCCTCATATCCAGGTTCAATTAAACGATAAGAGATGTAGGGGTCAATTTTATCAGCAGATACATAGATAGGGAAGGATGCATATTGCACACCATCCGGATTTAATTGGTTCCATGCCGATACAGTTACAGAAAAATTTTTGCCCTTAGCTTTTTCGAGCAATGTTTTCCATTTGTTTTCAGGGATTTCGACTAATTCACCTTTGTTTGCAACTGTGAATTCATCTGAATTCTCAACGCTAAAAACAGCTTTGACAGCAGTTGCACCTTTCACTCTGAAGTTAAGGGGTGCGATATTCACAGGGATAGTGCAATCCTGATATTCGGGCGCTATGGGCGCCTGTGAATTTATGTGTTTCGCTGCCTCTCCGGGATCGAAACTGCAGGCGGTTAGAACAAAGAAAATTGCCGCGAGCAAAGATGCTTTGATTGAAAAGAAGATATTTTGCTTCATCTTTAAAGGTTCGTTTTCAAGCGATAGTGAGGTTATAACCTCAATCACAATAAATAAAAATTAAATGCAAAATTAATAAAAAAAGATGGAGCATTCAATATTCGCTATTCAAAAATAAGCAAATTAGATAGTTAAAAAAGCTATCTTAAAGATTTAAGTCCATTATGCAAGGAGGGTGTGTCATAAAAGTAATAATGACACACCCTCACATGATATAGATAATGCAAGTTAAACTACTGAATTAAGAAGTCGGGGGGGAATTATCGGCGTCCTGTGCCATTGCAGTGTTGGCATTTAACGTGGATGTGAGTACCACTTGATGGGTAATACCATTCACCACATTCTGAACATTGCTTTTTAGCTTCTTTTTGTCCGAAGGTCGCAGAACTTCCTCCATACTTTTTTACCCTTCCCGTTCCATTGCAAATACTACAAGTTTTTGAAGATGAACTTGAACTTGAACTTGATGAGTATGAACTGCCTGATGATGTTGAAGATGAGCCAACATAACTTGAGCTATATGCCGATGTGTTGCTCCAATCCATCTGTGGTGTTGTGGATGAATAGTACGTGGGTTGCATAGCGGAGTAAGTGCCGATTCCTGCTGCTGCGCTTGCTAAACCTAATAGAATGCCTGTTGCAACTTCACTGCATGATGTGAGAAGAGTGCAGATGGCGATTGCTGAAAGCAATTTGATGGTTCTGCTTAGTTTCTTCATTTGGGTTACTATTGTTATTTTATGATAAAGATATTTATATATATTTAACTAATATTAATCTATGTTATTGTCTGATTATCCTAATATTATTAGAGTTATTTCGTTGGATATTTCTATCAGTAGTGGAATTTTTATAGATGGCCCCAAAATAAGAGGGTTCAGCTTGACATAGATTGTCAAGCTGAATCCTGAAGGATATCAAAATTGTAAGTAAAATGTTATTTTAGTGCAGAGAGGGCAGCCGCGATGCGGTAGCCTAAGGTAAGTGCCGACATTGGGTTTTGTCCGGTGATGAGTCGACAATCTTCGACGGTGAAGTCGCTCCACGGCTTTTGTTGTTCGAAGGTGCAACCTGCGTCAAGCAGTGCGTTTTCGAGCATATATGGCACCACCGGCGATGTTCCATTTATGTCCTCTTCGCGATTTGTGAAGCTAACAAGATGTTTACCTGCCACTAATTTGTTGCCGTTTGATAGGGTTACATTTATTAGTCCTGCGGGACCGTGGCAGACAGCCGCCACAACGCCTCCGTTTTCATAAATTTTAGCACAGATATCGGCTAATGCGGTGTTGTCGGGAAAATCCCACATCACACCATGGCCACCGGCATAAAAGATTGCGCAATAATCGTCCGGTTTTATCTGCGCCGGGGTGAGCGTGTTGGCAATTTTGGTGCGGAAGACAGGCTGGTTGTAGAGTTTCATCGAGATTGTGTCAGATTCTTGGAGTCCTTCGAAGGGGGCAGCGCCACCTTTGGGGCTGACAATGTCTATCTCATAATCGCGCGATAGAACATAATATGGATGTGCTACTTCCGAGAAGTAGAATCCAGTTTTCTTTCCTGTATTGCCCAGCTGATCGTGGCTGGTAACAACGAATAGAATTTTCTTCATAGATATATCTTTTGCTGAAGCTGTGAGACCGCATAATGAAAATATAGCGATCATAATGGAAAAGATGTGCTTTATCAACTTCATAATCTGAATTCATTAATGTTCGAATCCAAAGCCGCGTTCATCAAGGAGTTGGCGCATATTTAGTTTGGATGCCTCTTGATAATATCCAGCGATTCGATGTATCCAGTCGGTATCTGATTGAGAGCCGGCACGTGTGTGGTTGTAGTGATCTATAACATTGTTGTAGTCGTGCAATAATGGCCGAAGCATTTCATTCGACGGATAGTGATTCGAGTGAATAGTTGCAGCTATAGGCTGTTTGGGCTTGAGATCGGGTTCGTCGTCTGGAACGCCGACTGTAAGTCCACAAACGATATATGTGTTTTGCGGAAGTCCTACCATTTCGCTTAGTTCGCGGGGTGCTGCAATGCGTGCGAATCCGATACAACATGAGCCAAGCCCGAGTGCTTCGGCAGCAACAATGGCACTCATCATAGCCAGGGTTGCATCGACAGTCCCAACCAGTAACCCCTCGGCTGTGTCGTGGAAATCTGCGAGTTCTATGCCTGCATCTTGAGCTGCAATTTCAGCTTTGTTATAGTCTGCACAAAAAAGGAAGAAATGGCTGCATGTTTCGACATGCTTCATAGCAGTCAATTCATACATTTTTGTTTTCATCTTTTTGTCAGTCACATCGATGACTGAGAACTGCTGTCCATTTACACTTGTGGGTGTATTTCTGATGGCGTCGTAGATGAATGCCAATTGTTCGGCGGTGAGATCTATCGGCTTATAAGCGCGGATGCTTCGGCGGTTAAGTAGCGAATCTTTTACACTTTTCATTTCCATAATGAATCTATGTTTAATCAACTTCTTTTATAACATATCGGTTTGCTTGAAGGTTCGCATCGACGCGGACTGTAACTAATCGAGATGCACTTTTTTGTATTACGAAATAAATGGTGTAACTTTGCATAATGTTAAGAGGAATCAAAGAAATAAGAGAATGATATATCAAGATATAAAACAGAATAATTTTAGTGCTCGCGTATCGATGTTTGACAGCGGCAGGCGGGAGATGCATGCCATTATAGAAGCAGAACCTCAATTGCCGTTTAAGCTTCAGGAGAAGGCTATTAATGATGCAGTAGCCTTTTTGCAAGAGAATTATCGAGGATTGAAGCCTATATATCGTCGATATTTTTTTAGCGATATAGAGAATCAGAAGGATATGATGGCAGATAGGAGGTCAGACTCGGCTGTATCGATGATTCAACAGCCTCCTTTATCGCGAACTAAATTGGTGCTCTGGGTTATATTTCAGGAGAATTCAGATTTTATATCGATATGCGACGGAGTTTGGGAGGATAGCAGAGGGAATTTGATTTTTGAAGAGATTCCCAATGCAATGGGTGATGCATATGTTGCAACTCAGAGATCGTTACAATTTGTGGCTGATGTTTTGCGACAGAAGGGAGGTTCACTGCTTGATAACTGCGTGCGAACATGGTTCTTGGTCGATGATGTTGACAGAAACTACACCGGAGTTGTTGAGGGGAGAAACGATATTTTTGAGGCAGAGGGTTTGAATCGAGATACGCATTTTATTGCCTCGACCGGAATTGGTGGACGGCCGAAGGATCTCGATCGTGTTATCTCGTTTAATGCTTTTTGTAATCTGAATTTGGTTCCGGGTCAGATGTGGTTTTTGAAGGGTGCGACTCACCTGAATCCAACTATAGAATACGGTGTTGCATTTGAGCGAGGCACCGTGGTTGATTATCGGGATCGACGCCATGTATATATTTCGGGTACAGCCAGCATCGACAACCGAGGAGAGATTTTATATCCTAACGATGTTCGAATGCAGACAGAACGCATGCTTGAGAATATCCGGGTATTGTTGAAGGAGGCGGAGTGTGAAACACATGATGTGGCTCATCTCATTGTTTATTTGCGGGATATTGCCGATTATGACGTGGTTTTATCTATTATCGAGAAGCAGATGTTCGGTGTTCCCAGTGTATATGTTTATGCACCGGTGTGTCGTCCGGGATGGTTGGTAGAGGCCGAATGTATTGCCATTGCATCAAAATTTAGTCCGGAAATGCCCGAATTTTAGCAGATATAAAATAATGAAGGAGCAACCTATTGAGGGATGCTCCTTTTTTGTTCTTTTGTGGGAAATGTAATTTTACGGATGCAAAGATTAACCGTAGTGCGAAATCTTGCGTAGTTGCTCTTCGTCAATAATCTTGATTCGGCGACCATCGACAAGAATAAGCTTTTCGGTCACAAACGCCATAAGTGTTCTAATTGCATTAGATGTTGTCATGTTCGACAGATTGGCGAGATCTTCACGGCTCATATAGATGCGGATTGTAGCATCGTCGTCTTCATAGCCATATTTATCCACAAGAAGCAACAATGATTCAGCTAAACGTCCGCGAATATGTTTTTGGGTAAGGTTGATGATTTTAGTATCAGCATTACCAAGGTTTCGTGATAGTTCGTGAATGAAGAACATAGCCAAATCGTGATTTCGACGAATAATATCTTCGACAATGCTCATCGGAATTACGCCCAAAACGGAAGGTTCTACAGCCGCAACAGAGGATACGTACGGTTCGCGTGCGAAGAATGCGCGATATCCAAAATACTGTACGGGGCGATATAGTCTCAGAATTTGGACACGATCGCCGATACCGCTTTTATACATCTTCATCTTACCTTCAATGAGGCAGAATAAATTCACGGGAGTTTCAGATTCAGAGTAAACTATCTGATTCTTTTTGTATGATACTATTTTGAAATTGTCGACGACGATTCTTTTCTCTTCATGTGTCAGCACATGCCAAAGGTCAGAGAGATCTTCGCTTAAGATTCGTTCAAACGTACTTTTTTGCAACATTTCAAATAAGCTCTATTTTCAAAAGTTTTATTTAATTACAACAGGTAAGCTCATTTTTTTCGATAGAGTTTGGATCGTTTAATCCATCTCCTCCTTCGATTCGAAGCGTCTCAAATAGAGAGGAACAACTTCGTTATTGAGCGATTTTAAATTTTATGCAAATATATCACAAATTTTATTTATTATCAAATAAACGGGGCTAATAATACAAAAATCTTTTAATTTTTCCATTATTTGTTAATTCGAGCCTGTCTTTGCATATTATCTCTTTGGGAATTTCATGTTTGTCAAGCAATTCGATACAGTCAAGCCGAATCTGTTCAGTAAAAGATTCGGGAGCTTCTGCAACCAAAATTAATCTTTGCCCCCATTTGTGGTCAGGTCTTGATGTGACAAAGAATCTAAAGTCAAATTTTGCAGAGAGTTTGCGTTCAATCTCTTCGGGGTGTATTTTTTTTCCGCCTGAGATGATAACATTGTCAGCCCGCCCCAGGATTTCGAATTGGTTTGATTCATGTAGCCGAGCAATGTCGTTGGTTGTTATTTTTTGCCAACCTTCAATTTCGATTTCCAATGTATGGTTATCTGAGAGCGACACTGAAATTCCCGGCAGTGTTTGGAAATATGAAGAGAGCTCTGTAATTTTTCGCAGTGCAATATGAGAAGAGGTCTCAGTCATGCCGTAGGACTCAAAGGCATTGATGCCGGCATCGATGATGCGTCTCCGCAGTGTGTCGGGAATCGCGCTTCCACCTATTAGAAAATTGTCGACATTAGGCAATGTAAGAAGATTGTCGAGAATATATATCATTTGCGAAGGGACAACCGCCACAAGCGAGAGGGAGTCTGACTGGCAATTGCAAAGGGGTTGATTGGAGGGCGTTTCGTATGTGAATGCGCACTTGAGTACGTCGGCACGTACACCCATCATTTTGCCTCCAATAAAATCGGGTGCTATGCATGAGTGAAGGTGTGATGTCGAGTCGAGATTAAAGAACGATATTGTGCGCAAGGCTGAATTGCGCATCTGTTCCTTGGGCAGGAAGATTGTAGATGGCTTGCCTGTCGAGCCGGATGTGTGGCACTCTATGTGGGAAGAAGAGTCGCGCCATTGTGTAAAAAAATCATCGTATGTCATTCGCGCCAGTCAAGATTGTTGAGCGCATCATAGTCAAGATGTGCGGAGGGATTATACGTTATAAATTCTCCCTGCATCTCGATGGGTGCAAAGAGATTGTTGGTGAAGAGTTGTCCGGTGCCCAGCCCTTGAGGCATAGTTGTGTTGAGGGTTGCTACCCACTGAGCTATTGCATTCAACCCAATATTTGATTCCAATGCAGAGGTTACCCACCAACCGATATTTCTTTCACGAGCCAGAGTAATCCACTCTTCAGCGCCAGTGAAGCCTCCAATCAACGATGGTTTAAGAATGATATATGCCGGTTTGATTGTATCGAGCGTGAATCGCTTTTGTTCGGATGTGAATTTTCCAATAAGTTCTTCGTCGAGTGCGATAGGGAGCGGAGATTCTGCACAAAGTCGAGCCATAGCTTCGGGCTGATTAGCCGCTATGGGTTGTTCGATTGAGTGGATATGCAGTTCTGCCAACGCCTCTAACTTTTGTAGGGCATCGTTCGGCGAGAAAGCCCCGTTGGCATCGACGCGAATTTCGAGTTGGGTGGCGTCGTAGCGATTACGAATCGATTTAATGAGCTCCAACTCTTTTGCCCATTCTATTGCACCAATTTTCAGTTTGATGCAATGGAATCCGAGTGCAAGTTTCTGTTCAATCTGTATTGCCATATCATCAAAATTACCCATCCAGATCAATCCGTTGATAGGGATTGGAGCGGAGCCTTTCACGAATTCGGAGTCGAAATAAATTCCACGGCAACCACCGGCGAAATCGCGAATAGCCTGTTCAAATCCCGATTGGAGAGAGGGGAAGCAAGAGAGGTCGGTGCCTTGACCTAATCTGATATTCGTTTGCAACTCCATTAACTTGTAAAAGAAACGATCGTCGGCCTCGGGCGAAAGTCCGGGGAAGATTCCAGCTTCTCCAATTCCGAATTGCGAAGGATTAGCTTCGTCGAAGAAGCGCAGGAAGCAGGTGATTTTTTCGGTCATGACTCCACGTGAGGTGCCAGCCGGTTTCTTAAATTTTAATAGATATGGTGCGAATTGAAGTCTCATATTGAAGTTGTTTAAACTTATTTACGAATCATAAAATGAAGGTGAATTATATTCTTTTATTAACCTTTGCGGATCTTTTTGGCTGCTTTTTCCCCTCTCATCGGAACCAACCGAAAGGTTGCTTCCTCTTCGAGTGAAAAAATCAGCGCAAAAATATCGCGCAAATGTTAATAAAAAATAAGTTTAAACAACTTCATTTTTTTCTAATTGAAGTTGGATCACCAACTTAAAAAAATAAAACGGCGACTCCGAAGAGTCGTCGTTTATATTGTTACGGGAACATCGGATATTGGTCGAAATTGGGATCACGTTTCTCAAGGAATGCGTTCTTGCCCTCTTGCGCTTCATCCATAAGGTAATACATCAAAGTTGCATCGCCTGCAAATTCCATCAATCCACGTTGACCGTCGAGTTCAGCGTTCAGTGCACGTTTTACCATGCGGATAGCAAACGGAGAACGTTTCATGATTGTGCGGCACCATTCAACCGTGGTCTCTTCGAGTTTGTCGAAGGGAACAACCTCGTTAACCATACCCATCTCCAGGGCCTCTTGAGCAGTATATTGTTTGCAGAGGTACCAGATTTCGCGAGCCTTCTTTTGACCTACGCAACGCGCCAGATATGATGAACCGAAGCCTGCGTCGAAGCTACCAACTTTGGGTCCGGTTTGTCCGAAACGGGCATTCTCAGACGCAATCGAGAGGTCGCAGATAACCTGCAATACGTTGCCGCCACCAATCGAGTATCCGTTTACCATTGCGATTACAGGCTTAGGGATAGAACGAATTGCATGGTGGAGCTCAAGCACGTTGAGACGTGGTGTGCCATCTTCGTCGATATAACCGCCAACACCCTTTACATTCTGGTCGCCGCCTGAACAGAAAGCCTTGTCGCCGGCACCAGTAAGGATGATTACGCGGATGTCCTGACGTTCGCGACAGATTCGGAAAGCTTCCAGCATCTCTTTGTTAGTCAACGGGCGGAAGGCGTTGTATACCTGAGGACGGTTAATGGTGATTTTTGCAATACCATCCATCTCTTCGAAAAGGATGTCGGTGTATTCTTTGATTGTATTCCAATTCATAGTTCTGCTATTTTAAACGAAGAAAAGAATCACTAACTGAGCCGCAATTACACGCATAAACATAGTGAGCGGGTATACAGTAGAGTAGGCCACAGCCGGAGCATCGTTATTTGCAACCTTGTTGGCGTAAGCCAATGCCGGGGGATCAGTGTAACCGCCAGACATCATACCAAGGATAGAGAAATAATTTAATTTATATTTCCAACGAGCCACGATTCCGACAATAAGAAGCGGAAGAACAGTGATAAGGAATCCGTAACCAACCCACATTGCGCCTTGAACGTTGAAGACGGTGTGGAAGAAGTCTTTACCGGCCGCAATACCAACCGAAGCAAGGAAGAGGCAGATACCGATTTCGCGAAGCAGGAGGTTTGCAGAAGAATTCGTGTATGTGACAAGGTGGAATTTATGTCCATAAGCACCGATAAGAATTGCCACTACCAACGGACCTCCAGCCAAACCAAGTTTCATAGGAACTGACATACCGGGGAACTGCAAGGGGATGCTTCCGACCAGGATACCCAGGAAGATACCGATAAACATAGTAATCAAGTTCGGCTCGTTGAGGCGCTTCATAGAGTTGCCTAACTTTTTACCTAGGTTCTCAATGTCGTCGAGCTTACCAACTACAGTGAGACGGTCACCAATCTGGAGACGGAGGTTGGGAGATGCCAACAGGTCGACACCGGCACGGTTAACGCGAGTAACATTCAGGCGATAAGCAGAGTGCAAACGCATTGAACCGAGTTTTGTTCCGTTGAATTCAGTTTTAGTAACGAGAATGCGACGCGAAACAACCGGACCCTTATCCATTTCCCAGTGTTTTTCAACAACCGGACCAAGGAAGCGAGTAAAGATCTCCTCATCCTGCTTTGAGCATACGATGAGACAGTAGTCTCCAAGCTCGATTGTGTCGGCAGATGTGGGGATAATTACCTGACCGTTAGGTTTTTCGATTCGAGAGATAACGTAATCGCTCGAGATAAGATTGTGAAGCTTAAGCATTGAGAGTCCGCTAACCATATCGTTAGTAACTTTAACAGTTACGATGTGCGGAGCCAGCAGAGAAGAGTTCTCGTCGTTCTCGATTTCTGCAACCTCTTTTGCGATATCGATACGGAACACCTTTTTAATAACAATCATTGTGAGGATAATACCTACAACTCCCAAAGGATAAGCTGCTGCATAACCCATCGACATCTGTTGGCTCACATCGTAGCCCTCTGCGTTGATCTGTAGATATGTCTGCTGCGCGGCACCGAGTCCAGGTGTATTTGTAACCGCACCACTCATAATACCAACCATTTGCGAGATTGATGTAGCACCATCAGCACCACCTTGAATGAAATAGATTGCAATCATGATGGCTACGTTAAGCAGAACGCCGGTCACGGCCAAAACATTCATCTTTACGCCTCCCTCTTTGAAAGAGGAGAAGAAACCGGGTCCGACCTGCATACCGATCGAGAAGATGAAAAGAATCAAACCAAATTCGCGGAGGAAGTGAAGCACATCACCATTGGCGGCATAGCCGAGGTGTCCGAGAAGGATACCCACGAAAAGGACAAAAGTAACGCCCAACGAGACACCGAAAATCTTGATCTTTCCGAGGTAAATACCTGCGAAAATCACAAAGGAATAGAGCACGATTGTGCTTGCTATTGTTTCGTTGCCAGGGCAAAGAAGATTAGATAACCATTCCATTTGATTAGTCTTATATATTTAGTAAAAGTATTTTGGACTACAAAATTACAATTTTTTTCTGAGATAGCCTAATCCATACGGTCGCGGTAGTCCTCGTAAGTGAACTCTCGCAATAGTTTAGGCTCACCTTCCGAGGGTTGGAACCATATTGAAGGATGCTGTATGCCGTTGAACATGTTAGTTTTAACCGTTGTATAATGGTTCATGTCTAACAATGTCAAACGGTCGCCGGCCTTGAGAGGCTCTTTGAAATACCAATCGCCTACAAAGTCTCCGCTTAAGCAAGAATTTCCACCAAGACGATAGGGGAGAAGCGACGGATTATTGGGGTCGGCCTCTGTTGATTCGGCCTCTTTGATTTTGGGCTGATAAGGCATTTCGAGGCAGTCGGGCATATGGCACGCAAATGAGGCGTCGATGATGGCGGTCTTGATGCCGGCATCTTCTACAACGTCAAGGACCTCTGTTACGAGATCGCCTGTTTGCCAGGTAAATGCAGATCCCGGTTCCATAATGATTTGGAGATTGGGATATTCTTCATGTAATCCGGTCAGCAGAGATATAAGATGCTCAATGTCATAGTCGGCACGGGTCATGAGATGTCCGCCGCCCATATTGAGCCATTTGATCTGAGGTAGCAGGTGACCATACTCCTGTTTGAATGCAGTGAGTACTTGCTCGAGGTCATGGCTCGACGATTCGCACAGCGCATGAAAATGAAGTCCTTCGAGTCCTTCGGGAAGACCGTTTTTAAGAGATTCCGGATTTTCGCCAAAGCGTGAGCCGGGAACGCATGGATTGTATATGTCGGTTTCAATTACGCTGCAGTGCGGATTAACGCGCAGACCCGCCGATACCTGATTGTTCGGATTCTCTGTATTATGCTTCTGTATCTGAGGATAGAACTTATGGAACTGAGCTAATGAATTGAAAGTGATATGAGTACTTCCGGCCAGGAACTGAGGGAATGTTGCTTCGGTGTATACCGGGCAGTATGCGTGCACTTCATTTCCGAGGAAGTCGAGCGACAGTTTCATCTCATTTAATGAGCTGGCGGTTGATGCTTTGAAATATTCGGCAATGATGGGGAATGTCTTCCACAAAGCATTTGCTTTGAATGCCATGATGATATTCACATTGCCGCGGTCAGCAACGTCGCGAAGCTTACGCATATTGGCGCGGAGGCGATCCTCATATACAATATAGTAAGGTGTTTGAATATTCATAATCTGTGTTGATTTACTTGATATTGAATTTTGCGAATTTTAATAAAAGTTTTTTTGTTCCCACAACTTCAAAGTCAACGGTGATGGTTGGCTCGCCACTCATATTACCGATAGAGGTTATTACACCGCATCCCAGTTTGGGGTGCTCGATCTCCATACCCACCGCTACGGAATTAACCGAGTGAGACACGGCATGAGCATTAGAAGTTGATGATTGAGCGGAAGATGAGTTGTTGCCACTTGATAATGGACTGAAACTGCTTGGCAACGGATTTGATTGAGTTGCAGGGCGGTTGCCATATCCATTTTGATAGTTGTTCTGTCCCGAACGACTGTAATTGTTGTTGCCGTAACCACTGCTTTTGTAGTTGTTGCCACCATAGCTACGTGCATTATTATAGTTGGAGACGGGATTTGTGAACTGCGACGGACCATCGTTGATGTCGATCGACGACACAACCTTTAGATACTGAGGCGCCATCTCGTAAAGAAATCGCGAAGGTTTGGTAATCATTGTCTGACCATTCCGGAATCTTGATCCTGCATATGTTATTGTGCATGTCTCTTCGGCGCGTGTAATGGCTACGTAGAGTAGGCGCCGTTCCTCTTCCACCTGCGAGATTGAGTCCATACTCATTGAAGATGGGAAGAGCTCCTCTTCAACGCCAACAATGTGAACGTGTTTAAACTCAAGACCTTTGGCTGCGTGTGCAGTCATGAGTGTCACCTTTGGAATATCTTCTTCATCTTTTTTGTCTTGGTCGGTTGCCAGCATTACCTCTGAAAGGAAGCCCGACATAGATGTGTCGGCATTAGCCTGCTCTTCGGTTTGCGAGTCAACGAAATCGCGCAGACCTGCCAAGAGTTCAGATAGGTTCTGTTGTTTGCTAATACTTTCGGGTGTATTATCGTGGGCAAGCGAGGTCAAGATGCCTGTGCGATTGTATATCAGCTGTCCGAGTTCGAAGGCATTAGAGGTTTTGGCATCTTCTATGAAGAGGTCGATCAAATCAACAAAACCTTGAAGCTTCTTAGCTGTGCCGCTGTTTATTTTTACTTGGTATTTCTCTGTGTCGTTGAGGACTTCCCAAATACTGACCATGTGTTCGATAGCTGCAGATTGCAACTTCTTCATCGTCGTTTCTCCGATGCCACGCGCCGGGTAGTTGATAATGCGACGCAATGACTCATCGTCGTAAGGGTTTACTACGATACGGAAATAAGCAAGTACGTCTTTAATCTCTTTGCGTTGGTAGAACGAGAGTCCGCCGTAGATGCGGTAATTGATGTTACGTTTTCTTAGAGCGTCCTCAAGTGCGCGGCTTTGAGCGTTGGTGCGGTAAAGAATGGCATAGTCGTCGAAAGAATCGTGATTGATAGATTTCGACTGCGAAATAAGGTTGGCAACCATATACGCCTCCTCCATGTCGGAGTATGTGCGAATCACAGATATGGGGGTGCCTACGGCATTTTCGCTATATACATTCTTTTTTAACTGATTTGTGTTTCGGGCAATAAGACTGCCGGCAGCATTGACAATATTTTGAGTGGAACGGTAATTTCGCTCCAGTTTAAAAATCTTTAGGTTGGGATATCGCTTCTCGAGATTGATGATATTGCTGATATTTGCACCGCGGAATGAGTAAATGCTCTGAGCATCGTCGCCCACAACGCAAAGATTTTCGGCTTCGCCGGCAAGTTGCGAGATGATGAGATGCTGAGCAAAGTTTGTATCCTGATACTCATCAACCAGAATGTATCGGAAGAATTCCTGATAATGGCGCCGAACGTCGGGGTTATCTCGAAGCAACAGGTTCATAAAGAACAGAATATCGTCGAAGTCCATGGTGTTAGCTGTGTGACAGCGTTCGGCATATATTGCATATATTCGGCCAATCATCGGGCGTTTAGCTCGGCGATCGGCGTCATAAAGTTCGCGGGTCTGCTGATATTGCGTTGGATCGATCATCGCATTTTTAGCATTCGAGATAGCGGATGCCACCACAGCGGGCTTATAGATCTTTTCATCTAAAGCCAGCTCTTTGATGATCATTTTAATGAGAGATTTTGAATCTGAGGCATCGTAGATTGTGAATCCGTTTTTGAATCCAATCAGTTCGGCATGCGAACGCAGGATGCGTAGAAAAATGGAGTGGAACGTACCCATCCAAAGTCTGGCTGAAGTTTTTTCGCCAACGAGTCCGGCAATACGTTCCTTCATTTCGCGCGCAGCTTTGTTGGTGAACGTAAGAGCCAGAATACGGTAAGGTTCAAAACCGTTGACCAAAAGGTCGACGATTTTATAAGTCAATACGCGTGTTTTTCCAGACCCAGCGCCGGCAATCACCAGCTCGGGTCCGCCTTTGTATACAACAGCTTCGCGCTGTTGCGGATTAAGGAGGTCGAGGTAATTTTGATTTATCTGATCCAAAATTAAACTAAGAAGTTGTTTAAACTTATTTAAGAATCTTAAAAAGAAGTTGTTTAAACAACTTCTAATTTAGGCTGAACGGATTTCGAAGATCGTTGTAATCCGGAATCTGCGGAATGAAATCATATCGATTGTTGGCATAATCGATTGCACAACAATAATGAGTCAATCCATTAGAGACTACGAGATAACGAGCTTTTAAAACCATATTGTATCTGACGATCTGATCAAACGTATCTTGAGTAATCTTTACGTCAGGGGCTTTATATTCAACAATCAAAAGAGGCGTTCCGTTGGGTTGGAATACAACAGTGTCGCAACGGCGACTCATGCCATTCATCTTAATGCTCACCTCGTTCGATGTCAAAGAGGGTGGATAATGGAGCATTTTAGCCATCATAGAAATGAAATGTTGTCGCACATACTCCTCGGGAGTAAGTGCGACATATTTTTTTCTTAGAGGGTCAAATATTTTTAGAATGTTATTTTCCTCTTTTAATTTCAGTTCGATTGGTGGAAGATTCAACTGAGGATGCTTCATTTTCTTTTCACAATCAGATTGCTTGGTTTGTAGTCGTTGTCAAAAAGAGAATTAAGCAAATCGGCAAGACGAAGTCCGCCACGCAACAATTGAGTTTCAATTACAGGAGTCCACGTTGCGATGTAATTGTATGAAATTTCGGATTCCTGCGGAGTTGTGTCGTAGATCTCCGTTGCAATTTTATAGCACTCTTCACCCCATTTGTCGGGTGTGCCTTCAGCTATAATTTCAGCTTCCTGAGCAGGACGTGCACGGTCAATCTGCTGTTGCCATTCTGTATAGGTCCATTTGTGAGCTGATTCAACCAACGAAGAGTCCCAGATGGAATGAAGTTTATTGTTTGAACCGAAGTATTTGATAAACCATCGGTTGCCACCTAAGTCAGAGAGATGTCCCATATGCATGGGTTGATGTATGTCACCTACGAGATGCACAAGCATTTTTAGGGCAGTAGATTTCTCTTCGCTACTCTTCTTCGGATTCTGGATGACCTGCACCATCTTATTGATTGCAGTTACTACGTCGCCTTTGCTGTTGAGCGGGGCGTCTTTGTATTCAACACCGGCGTCAATGTTCTTGTAATGCCATGTCTTTGAATAGGCATATTCCGGTGTGTTGGAAGCGTTATCCAGCCAGTTCGACCAATAAACGATTGATTTGCCGTCGAGCAGAGAGTCGATTGCGGTTTTAGTCGCTGATGTCAGGTGGTTTTCGGCAATGAATGCCACTGTGTCATGACCTTTCTGCCCCCATCCGAAGCAAGAAATTGAGCTTAGAATAGTCAAGGCTGCCGATAAAAGAAGCTTTTTGTTATGCATAGTATGAAGTTGTTAAAACTGATTTGCAAAAATATTTTGTCACAAAAATACAAAAAAAATCCGAAATAGTAATAACTTTGTAGTCGAAAAATAAGAGAATGGTTGTTGACCTTGAATTTGAAAGTATAATCGGGTTGCCCAATCGAACTAACTGAACACTTATAGACAAACAGATAATGAGCAAGGAAGAGAAGAGAGAGGTTGATTTTCGTCGTAAGCCAGAGTGGCTTAAGATTCGACTTCCGAAGGGCTTCACAACAGCGCAAGTTGTCGGGCTCTTGAATGAAAAACATATTCACACCATTTGTTCGAGTGGAATGTGTCCGAATCGCGCTGAATGTTGGGGAGCAGGAACCGCAACTTTTATGATTGGCGGCAATATATGCACTCGTAACTGTCGTTTTTGTAACGTAACTACAGGGCGTCCGCACGCGTTGAATCCTCAAGAGATAGAGGATATCGTTGAGTCGGTTAAGAGCTTGAAACTAAAACATGTGGTATTGACATCGGTGGATCGTGATGACCTTCCCGACTGTGGAGCAAATCATTGGGCAGCGATGATTCGTAGGTTGCGTGAGGAATGTCCAGAAGTTACGATGGAGGTACTTATACCCGATTTCAAGTGGAGAGAAGATTTATTGGATTTGGTCATTGCAGAGAAGCCCAATATCATTTCGCATAATCTTGAAACTGTTCGACGTTTAACACCAGACGTGAGAACTTTTGCTACGTACGACGGCTCGTTGAAAGTGCTCCGCTATATAGCTTCGAAAGGGATTCGCACAAAGTCGGGCATCATGCTCGGACTTGGAGAAACGCGCGAAGAGATTTTGCAGACCATGGATGATTTGCTTGAGGCTGGTTGCGAAATTATGACAATAGGTCAGTATCTGCAACCTACTAAAGAGCATTATCCGATTCACGATTATATTCATCCCGATACGTTTGCAGAGTATGGCGAAATAGGAAGGGAGAAAGGCTTCCGTCATATAGAGAGTGCGCCGATGGTTCGTTCGAGCTATCATGCGGAGAAACATATCCATTGATGCACGAACTTGAAAATTGTGAATATGGAGAAGGAGGAAATCATTGTGGAATCTTCTAAGACTGGGTTTGAAATTGTTGATTTCGGGCTGAGTCCATACCGCAAGATGTGGCATACGCAACAGGATGCGTTTAATCGTTTGGTGGAGTGTAAGCGACAGAAGCGCAAGATAGATACAGAATATATATTTATTGGTGAGCATGAACCGGTCTATACACTCGGTTTTCACGGCAATGAAAACAACCTTCTCGCCACCGAATCACGTTTGGCGGCAATGGGAGCGGAGTGTATTCGCATCGAGCGTGGCGGTGATATTACTTATCATGGTCCCGGACAATTGATTGTGTATCCAATACTCGACTTGGAGCGTCATGGATGGGGCGTGAAAGAGTATATGTCAAAGCTTGAAGAGAGTGTAATTGCATTGCTTGCAGAGTATGGCGTGAAAGGGGAGCGAGTAGATGGTGCAACTGGTGTTTGGATAGGAGTCGGTACGGCTTCCGAACGCAAGATATGCGCTATGGGAGTGAAATGCCGACGCTTTGTTACCATGCATGGTTTGGCTCTGAATATAAACACAGATTTATCCGCGTTCTCGTTGATAAATCCCTGTGGTTTTGTCGATAAGGGAGTCACATCGCTACAATGTGAATTGGGCCGCGAAGTTCCGATGGAGGAGATTAAGACCAATTTTATAAAAATTATGTCAGGTCTGCTCTCAAAGTAAATTAGAATCTCAAAAGAGTAAAAACCAAAAATAACCCATCTGCTAAACTGGCAGATGGGTTATTTTGTATTGAAGACGTTTTAACCTCAATGGTATTTTATTCCTTTGATTCGTGTTCGAGATATGACTTGACCTCTTTGAAGAGTTTGGAGGCGAAGACGAAATCGTTGAGCGATTCGCTATGGCTCCTAAATATTGTGCGGTCGGTACCCTCCCAGTCGCAGTGTCCGCGATTAATGAATACAATCTTTTCGCCAATTCCAAGCACGGAGTTCATGTCGTGGGTGTTGATGATGGTGGTGATGTTGTATTCATGAGTAATATCGCTAAGAAGCTCATCGATCATGATCGAGGTTTGGGGGTCAAGCCCGGAGTTTGGCTCGTCGCAGAATAGATATTTGGGGTTGAGGGCAATGGCGCGTGCAATAGCCACGCGTTTTTGCATACCGCCAGAAATCTCGGAGGGATATTTACTGTCGGCATTTTCCAGACCGACACGTTTAATGCAGAATTGAGCACGCTCAACCTGTTCGGCATAACTCATGGAGCTAAACATTTTGAGCGGAAACATTACGTTGCCCAGAACGGTTTCGTTGTCGAAGAGTGCCGACCCTTGGAAAAGCATTCCTATTTCGGATCGGAGCTGACGCTTTTGTGCATTATCGAGCGAACGGAATCGACGTCCATCGTATAGGATTTCGCCCTCTTCCGGTGTGACGAGTCCGATTAGGCATTTCATAAAGACAGTCTTACCCGAACCGCTTTGGCCGATGATAAGATTGGTTTTGCCGGTGTCGAATGTTGTGCTGATATCGAAGAGCACTTGCTGCCCATCGAACCACTTAGATATATGTTTGGCTTCGATCATTGTAACAAAAGTTTAGTTAAGATAACATCGGCCAGGAGGATTAGAATAGAGCTGGACACAACAGCTGTTGTGCTTGCTTTGCCCACCTCCAAGGCACCGCCTTTTACGTAATATCCGTAGAATGAAGCAACGCTCGTGATTATATATGCAAAGACGATGGTCTTGATGAGTGCATACCAAACGCTCCATTCATTAAAGAAAGATTGGATGCCGAAGATATAATTCTCCATCGAGAGCATATCGGTGAATTCAGCGATAAGCGCACCGCCTACGAGCCCCATAAACATGGAGAGGACGCAGAGAACTGGTACGAAAATTACGAATCCTGTAATTTTAGGAAGTACAATGAAATTGGCTGAATTCAGACCCATAATCTCGAGTGCGTCGATCTGTTCGGTGACCCGCATAGTGCCAATTTCAGAAGAGATGTTACTACCCACCTTGCCTGCCAAGATGAGCGACATCATGGTGCAGGAGAATTCGAGGATCAAAACTTCGCGTGTTGCCAAGCCGGTCGAGTAGTCGGGCAAAGCAGGCGATATGACGTTAATAGTCATCTGTATGCAGATAACGGCTCCGATGAAAATAGAAACTACAATGACAAGCGGAATTGAGTCAATACCCAATTTATACATTTCAAGAATGACCTGCTTGAAGAAAACCTTCCATTTCTCGGGTTTGCGAAACACCTGAGCCATGAATAGGCAATATCGGCCGAAATTATTTATAGCGGAACTAATCATGTATTTTCAGTTTAAGCTGAGATTAATTAAGGAGTTGATTTAACAACTTTGAAGGTGCAAAATTACAAAAAAATAAAATAGATGTATAACAAAAAATGTTAATGACATCAATAAAATAGGAGAAACTCTTATTAAGATAGAATGTTAAGGAGGCATAAAAGTTTGCTTGATAGGAGGGAAAGAATAAAAAAAAGGATGAAGCGATAAATTTTGAGTGTAAAATTTATATAATTTGATTATTATTTGTAATTTTGTAGGATAATTTGAGGAGTTCTCTCTTAGAACGAAATTCAATAGCATAATAGATGCAGTTTTAGCTAATATAAATTAGATTGAACAGCCTCTAAAGAAAAGAAAAAATAGAAACAAGATAAAGACCTGTTGGTCGTAAAAATCATGGCAAAAGAATTAAAGAATTTTACAAAGCGTTCGGACAACTACTCACAGTGGTATAACGAACTGGTAGCAAAGGCAGACCTTGCAGAGCAGTCTGCTGTGCGCGGCTGTATGGTGATTAAACCTTACGGCTATGCAATTTGGGAGAAGATGCAACGTCAACTCGACGATATGTTCAAAGAAACAGGTCATCAGAATGCATATTTCCCATTGTTGATACCGAAATCATTCTTGAGTCGAGAAGCCGACCACGTAGAGGGCTTTGCAAAAGAGTGTGCCGTAGTAACTCACTATCGTTTGAAGAACGATCCCGACGGTAAGGGTGTGGTAGTAGATCCGGCAGCTCGTTTGGAGGAGGAGTTGATTATTCGTCCGACATCTGAGACAATTATTTGGAATACATACAAGAACTGGATTCATTCATATCGCGATCTTCCGATTTTGGTTAATCAGTGGGCCAACGTAATGCGTTGGGAGATGCGTACACGCATGTTCCTTCGTACTGCAGAGTTCTTGTGGCAGGAGGGCCATACAGCACATGCCACTAAAGAGGAGGCTGAGATTGAGGTAAAGAAGATGCTTAACGTATATGCTGATTTTGCAGAGCAGTACATGGCCGTACCGGTAGTGAAAGGTGTGAAGTCGGCCAACGAACGCTTTGCTGGTGCGTTGGATACTTATACTATCGAGGCTATGATGCAGGACGGCAAGGCATTGCAGTCTGGTACATCACACTTCTTGGGTCAGAATTTTGCCAAGGCGTTCGATGTTAAGTTCATCAACAAGAATAACGAGCCTGAGTATGTTTGGGCAACCTCATGGGGCGTATCGACACGTTTGATGGGTGCTTTGATCATGACTCATAGCGATGATAATGGTTTGGTATTGCCTCCGAAATTGGCACCGATTCAGGTAGTAATCGTTCCTATCTACAAGAACGAAGAGGGCTTGAAGCAGATTTCAGAGAAGGTAGAGCCGATTGTAAAGGCATTGCGTGCTAAAGGCATTAGCGTTAAGTATGACGATGCCGACAACAAGCGTCCCGGCTTCAAGTTTGCAGACTATGAGGTTAAGGGTGTTCCTGTGCGTCTTGCTATCGGTCAACGCGACCTTGAGCAGGGTACAGTTGAGGTATTCCGCCGCGACACACTCGAGAAAGAGGTGATGCAGATGGATGGCATTGTTGAGAAGATTGAGACATTGCTCGGTGACATTCAGGATAACCTCTTCAAGAAGGCTTTGGCTTTGCGTGAGTCTAAAACAACCGTTGTGGATTCATACGAGGAATTCAAGGAGAAGATTGAGGATGGCGGATTCTTCCTGGCTCACTGGGATGGTACTCCTGAAACAGAGGAGAAGATTAAAGAGGAGACAAAAGCCACAATTCGTTGTATTCCTTTGGATGGCGATCCGACACCAGGAAAATGTATGGTGACAGGAAAGCCTTCTGCACAACGAGTGCTTATTGCACGTTCATACTAAGGATCAATAATAGAGCTGGTCAGCCTTTTTCGCAGGGCTGACTGGCTCTTTTTAATATTGAAGTTGTGAAAACAATTTCATTGAAGTTTTTTACTTTTGTAACAGTATAAATTGTTTCAAAAAATGAGAACACAGAGCATATTTAAAAGTATAATTTTAGGAGTTGCCAGTATTGCATTCGTGTCACCAAGTGCTATGGCGTTGACGGTAGAGGATTACTGCACCCCGTCGATCACCGCACCGGCACGTATCAAGGAGATGCGTCCGATGGCCGATGGTCAGACCTATGCTGCAATTAGCGAGGATGGAAAGTCGATCGAGACTTTTGACTATAAAACAGGAAAGAAGGTAGCTACTTTGTTTAGCGTTGATGCCATTAAGGGTGATTTGAAGATTGATCATTTTCGTGGCTACAAAATGAGTGCTAACGAAAAAAAGATTCTTCTATGGAATGATAATGATCAGATTTATCGTCACTCTTTCCTTGCTGAATATTATGTCTATGATATAATGCGTGGCACTCTGAAGCAGGTTTCGAAGGGTGGCAAGCAGAGAGGAGCTGTGATTTCGCACGATGGTAGAATGGTGGCCTATGTGCGTGACAACAATATCTTTATTTCGAATTTGGAGTACGACACTGATAATGCCATCACTAAAGATGGAAAGGTAAACAGTATTATTAATGGTGCTGCGGATTGGAGCTATGAGGAGGAGTTTGGCGTTGTGAACACAATCCGTTGGAGCAACGACGACACTGTTTTGGCTTATATGAAGTTTGATGAAACTGAGGTGCCTCGTTACTCGTTCGATCATTACAAGAGCTATTGTGATGACAAACCGCTTTCAGATCCTTATCCCAGTCAGTATACGTATAAGTATCCTTTAGCAGGATATCCGAATTCAAAAGTACAGGTGTGTGCCTACAATTTAGATAATCGTGTCACTAAAACTATGGACTTGAATATCGGAACGCAGTATGTTCCGTCGATGGAGTTTGATGGCGCCGGTCAAAATCTGATGGTTATGGTATTGAATCGAGACCAGAACGATTTGCGACTCTTTAAGGTGAATCCGGCATCGACTGTGGGTAAGTTGGTGATGCAGGAGAAGAGCACAGCGTGGCTCTCGCCATCGGCATATCAGATGGTGACTTACAAGGCCAATACGTTTGTGATTGGTAGTGACCGCAGTGGTTATCGTCACCTTTATGAATATGATTATAACGGTGCATTGGTGCGAACCATTACAAAGGGCAATTGGAATGTTACTGCTTATTATGGCAAGTCGGCGCGCACCGGCGTGCATTATGTTCAGACAACCCAGCTTGGTGCCGAGAATCGTAATGTAGCTTCGGTAGATGCGAAGGGGGTGATTACGATGTTGAATGGAGTGCCAGGAACGGAGTCGGCTTCATTTAGCGGCAATAAAGAATATTTTGTTCGCACATATACCAATGTTCAGACACCTCCGCAGTATACTTTGTGCAACTCAAAGGGACAGCTTATAAAGGAGCTTGAGATGAATGCCAAGTATGCCGCCAAGTATGCCGGCGTTCCTCAGCGTGAGCTTATCAAGGTTCGTAATGCAGTGGGCGAGGAGATGAATGCGTATGTACTGAAACCCGCAAACTTCGATGCGTCAAAGAAATATCCGTTGGTGATGTATCAATACAACGGACCGGAGTCACAAGAGGTTACCAATCGATGGCGAATGGATGGTCTTTACTATCTTGCATCGTTAGGATATGTTGTGGCTGGTGTAGATGGACGAGGCACAGGTTATCGTGATCGCGAGTGGGCAACATCGGTATACCGTCATCTTGGCGAGTATGAAACAGCCGACCAGATTGCAGGAGCCAAAGAGATTGCGAAGCTTCCGTATGTAGATGAGAATCGTATGGCTTGTTTCGGTTGGAGCTATGGTGGCTACATGACATTGATGGAGCTTTCGGATCCGGCATCTCCGTTTAAATGTGGCGTATCGATGGCGCCTGTTACAGATTGGCGTTTCTACGATTCAATCTATACTGAGCGCTACATGACAACGCCGCAGCAGAATGAAGCCGGATATGCCAAGTCATCAGCGTTGAATAGAACGCAGAATTTGAAGGGCAGACTTTTGATTATGTCAGGCACAAGCGATGATAACGTACACTTCTACAATACGTTGAAATATACTTCAAAGCTGAATGCAGAGGGTCAAATTTTTGATATGATGGCATTTACGGGTTTTGAACATAGTCTTCCGATGTGTAATGCCCGCGTTATGCTCTATCGCAAGGTTGCGGACTTCCTTTCGAAGGAATTGAAATAACAATGGATCCTTTCGGGCATGCCCGGAAGAGATTCTATTGAGGTTGTTTAAGCAACTTCCATAGAAAACGATAAGAATAAAGGCGCTCGGATTCACATCCGAGCGCAATTTTCCTACTAAACATCAAAAAAATAATAAAAACAATTAACTTATTTTCGAATTAATTGTTATAACATTGAAGTGATTTCCTAACCGACATGAAGGACTTAAAGAAAATAAGCAGTCAACAATTGTATTCTTATTGGAAGAACCTTTCAATAGGACTGCTATCGATTGTCGCATTAATTGCGTTTTCGATTTTGTTGCCATATTACTTTTCTCCTATTGTTGCATTGGTGACTGCTGCAACGCTTTATACAATTCTATTTAATAACAGACATTCGCAAGAGTCGGCATGTATGCTGGTTCTCTATTCTATATTTTTCGGCTTAATCTGTTATTCGTTCGTCACAATATTAATAAACATAGCCTATGTATGGGGATTTTTGCATCTTCCAGCAGAGCTTACATTCTTCAATTATCCGTATCTGCCTGTTCTGTGGTTAGATCCGATATGCTTTATTACGATAGCAATCATCTATTTACGTAGAAGGAGGTTGAAGATTTGTCTTGATTGCAAGCTCGAGCACGAAAACATGGGTAGCCGTAGCAATCTTGGAAGTTTATTGAGCCGTGAATCGCATTTGTTGCTGAGAAACTTGATGATATTGTTCGCACTGCTCTCGGTGGTGTGTTGGATATATTATCTTGAGTTCTATGTTGCAACCAATATAAGTGCTCGTGATCGCTATATATTTATGTGGCTCAATATAATAGCTTTTATTCTCGATGAAATATATTTTATGTTCCGATATTATAATCTTTATTTAGATTTGAAGGAATCGGATGAAATTATCTCGCATGAGGATATTCAAGATATGCCTGCCATGACATATTTGCGTTATTATGTTGTGTGTGGCGAGGAGATATATTTGAACACTAAATCTGTAGATCCGGATGCCCCTTATCGGACGCAAATAGACACGCCTTTCTTGACTGAGCGAGATGTGATGCGTATCAGTTTGTTTGATGTCAAGTCTATTATAGCAAAGATGACCGGTATTAAAGATGGGGAGGTGAAGTTTTTCTACGGAAGAAAGATGCGTGATATGGACCAAGTATCAGTATTGCGTTATTTCTATTTTCTTGACGGAAAGCCTGAGCATTATCCGGAACTTGGCGAGCAAGGTGAATGGATATCGTTCGAAGAGCTAAAGAAAATTTATTCATTTAATCCCGGCGCGTTGTCAGATATGTGTGTGACCGATATTACACGATTGGCGACAATTGTTTTGACTCAGAAAACATTCGATGAAAAGGGATTTCGAAGAAATAAGCTAAAAACCTATCGACCGACCTTTACGTTGGCAGAGATACGCAATTCAGGAATAGACTTCCAAGATGACAAATGGATGCGAATTTCAGTCTTTAATTCAGACATTCCGATGTATCGCTTTAAGAAATGGTGGAAGAAGTTCACAGGCGATAATGGTGCGAAAAAGATTAACGAATGGTAGAGAAGATAATAGCGGTAGTTGGTCCGACGGCATGTGGAAAGACCCGGCGCGCAGTGGAATTGGCGCATCACTTTAACGGAGAAATTATATCGGCCGATTCAAGACAGATATATCGTGGCATGTCGATAGGTACGGGCAAGGATTTGTGTGAATATGGCGACGTGCCATATCATCTTATAGATATTGCAGATGCTGGCGAGAAATATAATCTGTTTCGTTATTTGCAGGATTTTAGGAATTCGCTTAATCTGATTAGGGAGCATGGACGCCGTCCGATTGTATGCGGTGGTACAGGAATGTATGTCGAAAATGCATTGAATGGTATTGTAATGCCAGAAGTGCCGGAGGATCCGGAATTGCGCGCTGAATTGGAATCTATGACACTCGACGAGTTGACCGATAGGTTGTCGAAATATAAGAATCTTCACAATTCCACAGATGTTGATACATGCAAACGTGCCATTCGTGCAATAGAGATTCAGGAGTATTATCTGAGACATCCTGAGGAGGCGCTGAATGTAGACAAGAAAAGTGCGGAGCCATTAGACGCAGTAGTTATCGGATTGGATATACCTCGCGAAGAACGTCGCGACCGAATCACACGGCGCTTGGACCAGCGTTTGGAAGAGGGGATGATTGACGAAGTTCGGTCGTTAATTGCGAGTGGTGTCGCGCCTCAAGACCTAATCTATTATGGTTTGGAGTATAAGTTTGTAACGCTGCATGTGATCGGAGCGCTGACATATAACGAAATGAGGACTGGTCTGGAGACTGCAATTCATCAGTTTGCCAAGCGTCAAATGACATGGTTCAGAGGAATGGAAAAAAGAGGAACCAAAATTAATTGGCTCCCCTATGATATAGATTCCGAATCGCTTATAAGCGAAGTTAATCGACTTATCCAAGATAAGGATTAAGTTTCGACCATTCAGAGATAGGAGGCATAATGCCGAGTGAGATAACCTCATCGCGCAGTGCGCAAAGATGTTGGTAACTCTTCTCGAGTTCTGCATTCTCTTCGGGTGTTCCATCGATAGGTTTGTAGGTAACACCATCTTTTGAAATGACTGTTTCCATAGCCATCATGATGTGCTGGAAGCGGTCATTATTTACGTATACACCTGCAGGCCAACGGAATGGAGCGCCACCCATGGCTGCACCAATCATTTCGATTGAAAGATATGCCGGGCTTTGGAATGAAGAACGTCCGCGTAGGTCGATGATATTCTTTCCACCCTGGATGACGCGCTGTTTCATAGCAAGCCATTCGTCGGCGGGAATGATTTCAGTGCCTACGATCTCTGACAAAGGTTTGCCATCGACAGTGCAAGTAGATTCGAATACGGCCATCTGTTCACCATGTCCACCGTATGTTCGTGCATTTTCGATTTTATCGGGCGAAATTTTGAGGTATTTGGCCAACTCGTTGCGTAGACGAGTGCTGTCGAGAGCAGCAAGAGTTGTGACACATTCAGGTTTAACGCCACTGTAAAGAAGGGTTACAAGACCTGTGATGTCGGCCGGATTGAAGATGACGACGATGTGTTTGACGTCGGGGCAGTATTTGCGAACATTCTTACCGAACTCTTCAGCTATTTCAGCGTTTCCCTTCAAGAGGTCTTCACGAGTCATGCCTGCTTTACGCGGTGCACCACCAGAAGTTACAATGTACTTAGCATCTTTGAAAGCTTCAGCAACATCAGATGTGAAAGTAATGTTCATGCCTTCGAAACCAGACTGCAACAACTCCTCGGCAACTCCCTCAAGTCCCTTCTCGTAGGGGTCGTATAAACAGATATTTGGTGTCAGATGCATCATGATTGCAGTCTGCGCCATGTTTGAACCAATCATACCGGCAGCTCCGGCAATGACTAATTTTTCGTCAGTTACAAACTTCATAATATTTCAAAATTAATATTCAGACTAACAGAAGTGGTTTTAACCTCAGAATGAAGTTTCCACACTTTGTTTTAGTAGTTTTAGCTACTTATATAATGATTTAGAATAGAATTGGTTGTATAATAAGTGTTAAAAAACATATTTGAAGCAATTCAATAAAGGTAGTTTAGCTACGTTAAATAAGAATAGGAGGAGGGAAGATGTGTAAACAGCTTCAGTTTGCAAAACTATAGATATAGAATTTGTTTAAATTGAGGTTGATAGA
>QLIP01048189.1_pt1 | contig 68413 bp, 66 predicted proteins | sample 1769771 | NCBI WGS metagenome assembly QLIP01 (sample SAMN09428762, study PRJNA476227) | Gut metagenome, whole genome shotgun sequencing project. | isolation source: cecum | host: Rhizomys sinensis | place: China: Jinsha town of Minqing, Fujian Province | collected 2013-09-23 | reverse complement strand
AAATTCTACTTCTGAATGCTACTTTTTTTCGGGGGGATTACAAGAACTTTATATCATTCCAAAAAAGGGCTTCCTAGTGTTATCTAAAAATCCTATATATTGTGCTAAATATTATTATTTTTACCTGTTAAGAGCTAAATATGGCTCAATGTTCGATTTTATATCTGAAAGTTTTGTCTGGTTTGTGCGAGACATTTTCCGCTATTATATGGTATGATGAATATTCTGGAGTATCCCTATTTGAAGCGGACACTCTTCCAGTAGCGGAGGATGTGCTGGGACTATGGCTGGAACTAGTGCTAAAACAAGTCCAATGGTTGAGATTGTAAACATAACAGCACGTAGGCGATGGTCTGTGGCTGAGAAAATTCGCATGATTGAGGCCAGAATGACCGAGGGCCTGTCAATTTCTCAAGTGGCGTGCCCCTGTGGTGTTGCTCTTAATTTGCTCTGCCGTTGGAGAAAACATATGAGTGATGGCAGCAAAACAGCATTGAAGCTTATTACGAGGCCGTCAGTGTTTCCGAAGTAAAGGCGTTTAAAAGCAGATTCGTCAGTTGGAATGGGTTTTTGGCAACAAAACGCTTGAAGTTGAGATTCTTAAGGAAGCCGTTCGCATTGGTCGCGAAATAAATTTATTCGCGGCTGCCATTATATGGCGTGGGGGATTTCCAGTGAAAATGGTCACCGAAGCCTTGCGGTATCCAGAGCCAATACATACAAGCATAGTCGTAGCGCACGGCCTAGCCCTGAACGATACAGCAAGGCAGAAGATGCATCCCTTCTTCCGCTGATTATCGCCATCCTGGTCAACATCAGACCTATCGCTATCGGCGTATTTACCGGCTTCTTAACCGGCAACTGATTGCCTCTGGGCATACTCCTGTTAACCATAAACGTGTATACAGGATAATGAGCCAGAATAACTTGTTGCTGGCACGCTTTACTGGCAACCTACCAGGTAAAGCGCATACAGGAATGGTTGCCACAATGTATAGGAATCAGCGCGGTGCTCAGACGGCTTTGAGATTCCCTGTGATAATGGTGAATAGGTGCGTGTCATTTTTGCTCTGGATGCTTGCGACCGTGAAGTGATGGCTTTTAGCGCAAGCACTGATGGATACAGTGCGGACATGGCACAGAGCGTTATGCTGGCCTGTGTTGAAAAACGCTACAGGGATATTAAGACATTGTATCCAGTAGAGTGGCTTTCGGACAACGACTCCTGCTACACGGCAAGGAAAACGATAGCGTTTGCGGCCCAATTGGGCGTCGTCAGCAAGTTTACCCCTGTCCGTAGCCCTCAAAGCAATGGCCTCGCTGGAGCTCTGGTCCAAACATTCAAACGGGATTACGTCTTCTGTAATGATCGGCTTGGCGCTGAAACTGTGATGGAACATCTGCCAGACTGGTTTGAAGATTATAACGAAAATGCCTCACACAAGGCACTGCGGATGCTCTCTCCCCGGGAGTTTATCCGTTCAGTGCAAAATCAGGGGTGTCCGATTTAGCGGGGGCAACTCCAGCCAAGGACATCTTCTCATGACCCAACACCATCTTTTTTGCTACTCCATTAAGGCGAATCGCATAAACCAAATACCCTTGTCCTGTGACAGAAAAATATTAGTCGCCACCGTCAGATAGAAGTTTTGGTGTAAAACCCTCATATTTAGTGCAAGTCAAAACTGGAGTTCTCGGATGTTTGAGATCAAATGCTTCTGACGTGAGATTACCCAATGATTCATGAGGCATTTGCTTATTGTATTTTTGTACCCATGTATCCACAATAGCATGAACCTCACTCAATCTGTTGAAAACATAGTTTAATACCTCTTCCCTGAAGGTGCGATTGAACCGTTCAACATACGAATTCTGCGTTGGCCTACCGGCTGGATAAACTGAAGGTCAACTAAACGTAGGGACAACTTCCCTTCCAGGTAAATGAGTTCTGTACGTTTATGATTAACGACCAGACCTTCACGCTGAGCAGCACATGCAAACGTGTAGCGCCATATCTGCGGTGCTGTTCAGCCAGTTCACGCTTACGCAAACGCAGCCGGGAGTCCTTGTCTGTTTTAAGAACATGCCTGATAGCACTGCGGCTCACATCTGCAAGATTACAGGCAAAGGCCGTGCGAATCTTTTACATACTGCACGGCCTTCCTCCTGGCAGGCATTAGAAGTTTTTTGACAGCACATCCTTGAGTACTGATATATCCAACGCCTGATTGGCAACGAATTTTTTCAAACGCGAGTTTTCTTCTCCAAGCTGACGCAATCGTTTTGCATCGGACACACTCATCACGCCAAACTTGGAACGCCACTTATAAAAAGTGACATCTGAGATGCCATATTGTCGGCATAAGCCCGCTACCCGCACCCCTGGCTCGGTTTGCTTCAAAATGCCAATTATCTACTCTTCGCTAAATCTGCTCCGTTTCATCTTGTGACTCTGTAAAACGAAATTAAGTTTGAAAAAAACGAACCTTAGTTTGAAACTCGATTTTTAATTTTTTCGATAAAATTTTCAGTTGTGGCACGATTTTTGACTTAATTTTCACGCATTTTCTGCTCATTCACAAAACTTGCCTAATCTTGCCAAAATGGCAGAGCGAAGCAAAAGCCTCGTTCCTCTCAAAATGTCACCAATTCCTGGCTAGTCAAAATTGCGGATTAGTAGTTCTGAAGACTTGATGCTCTTGCCATTGCAGCAGGAATAGTCCACCTCAGCCCCCTCAATTCTGAACCCCGCATAAATCTCGCGAATTTCCTGCACATCGTTGAGCGAGAGGATAAAGCGCCCCTCGATATGCCTCAGCATTTCCGCCAGTTTCCCAAAATCCTCGCGTCCAAAGATGACCTTGCCATAGTATTTTTCGCAGTCCCAGTAAGGCGGATCGATGTAAAAAAGCGTTGTGGGCTTATCGTAGCGCTTGATGATCTCGTAGTATGGCAGACGTTCAACATAGACCCTTGCCAGCCTCAGATGTACCGCTGAAAGCTGCTCCTCTATGCGCAAAAGGTTAAGCTTTGGGCCGCGTGTGGCAACATAACCAAAGGCTGGATGCTCATCCACCCTGCCGCCAAAACACATCTGCTGCAGATTGTAAAGTGGGTTGCTCGCTGGATGTCTGTCAGGGTTTCAGCATCCACGCGTTCCAGGCGCTCAAACTCATCCCGCGAGACCAGCACCCATTTGAAAAAGCGGATAAACTCCTCAAGATGATGCTGGATCACGCGGTAAAAGGTGGCGATTTCCCGATTAATGTCATTGATGACTTCGACCTTGGATTCCTGCTTGCTGAAAAGCACCCAGGCCGCGCCGTCTTGCCAGTCAAACGCCTGCCGCGGCCTTTAGCCGCTCATGGCTGATGCTGATGCTGGTAAAGGCAATGTGGAAATAATGGCAACCGTGGCAGTTTTTGGCTTGAAAACAAGGCGCGGCAAGAGTAATCTCTTTTTGCCGATAACGCTTGTTTTTCCATTTTCCGCCCCGCCTGCCAGCGGGGCATTTTCGTTTATCGGGCTTCATTGGCCGCCCTCTGCCTTTCAACAAACCGCTGCAAGTCTGTAATCTCCCAAACCGAACAGCGCCGCGACAAGCGCTTGGGCTTTGGCAGAAGCCCCTTTTGCGTCCATCTCCAAAGCGTGCTGATAGCAACGGCAAGAAAAGCCGCCGCGTCCTTTGGTCTTAAATACTTGGGAAGCTCTTGATTCATTGCATAATCTCCTTTTTAGTCTATGCCCCGCAGGGGAATGGCATGAGCTTTTGCAAATTTTTTCCGGCAAGTGAATAGGGAATTTCTGTTAGGGGAAAAAATAAATCCCCGATTCTGTTGCGGCGGCTTAACAGAATGGAGGAATTATCGAAAGCCGGAAAACGGCGGCAAATAAGGATTTGAACAGTATCGGCTAATTATCGGCAAAGGGAAATTGCAAGCCAATCTGTATTGCTAAAAATTTACAGCGTAAATATATTCGCCCTGCAATGCGATTTACTTGGGACGGTAACAAGGCCAAGGCCAATAGGGCCAAGCATGGCATAAGCTTTGAAGAAGCCAGCACCGTATTTGCTGATCCGAATGCCCTTAGAATTTTTGATCCAGATCATTCGGAAACTGAAGATAGATTCTTGCTCCTTGGCCTAAGTAATTCCTTGCGCCTGCTTATTGCCTGTCATTGCTACAGGGAAAAAGCAGGACTGATTAGGATTATTTCAGCCCGCAAGGCCACCAAGAATGAAAGCAAAGATTTTGAACGGAGCTTGTAAAATGCGCGAGGAATACGATTTTTCAAAGGCAGAAAAGAATCCCTATATCAAGCGGGAAAAGGCCACGATAACAATCAGGATAGACAAGGAAGCCATAGCCTATTTCAAGGCATTATCGGCAGAAGTGAATATTCCGTACCAGTCTATAATCAATTCATACCTTGCCGATTGCGCCAGGAAACAGCTTAGGCCGTCAGTGAAATGGGAAAGCTAGGCCGCTATTGCCGCGGCGCTCCAACCTTTGGCCGATAGATTTCAGGCAGTGTGCTTATAAAATAATCTAGTTGTGACGTGCTAATAGCAGACCCTTGAGCGGTCAACATTTTCTCTATATCCCAGCGATAATATTCTTTTCCCTCGCCATTCATAATTTCAAGGAAAACTAATTGCATTGCCGGAAATACAGCTAGCCAGCGTTTCAAGCCTTTATCGGTCTTTGCTTCACGCGCCGCTTGTGTCTTGCTTTGATTATCCCCGGCCGCTGCATCTTCCAGCTTGGCCGTTAATTCGGCTATCTTGTCTTCTTTGGCGGCAAGCTTGGCCTCTTGTTCTGCTAGCTTGGCTTCTAATTCGGCATGGGATTGATTGGCTTGGGCGGCCCATTGGCAATGCGATTGGTGTTGCCTAGCTTCTGGATGCCTTGTTTCAAAATCCTTAATATCGGCAAGCTTAAAATATATATTTGTAAACTCATATCCTTCGTTCCATTTATCTTTATTATATTCAACAATACCTTGAAATTCTTGATATCGGTAGCTAATGCCGCCCCCTTGGTTATGCATCTTGCCGATAAATAAAAAAGCAGTAGGCAATTCAGCATCAAGGTTATGCTGTATGCCTTTAACAAATTCTCTAGGTGTATATCCTTTCCAGCGCTCTAGAACATCATCAGCGCTAATCATCGGCTCATTTAATACAATCTCTCTTGCTCCCACTTCCCAAGCCCCCTCGCGGCTTCCCTTGGTTATCTCTCTGGCAGGATTGCAAGGGTCAATCTTTTCGGCAAAGGTAGCTAGCCAATGCCTAGCCAGAGAAAAGCTTTTTCCGTCTAATTCACTTCAAGCGGGTTTTCATTTTCTCGCAAAGCCTTGTCGCTCTAGGCCGCGCCCAACTGCCCAGCTTCTCAAAAACCCACTTTTTGCAACTTGGGCGCTGGAAAGCGTTGAGACTGTAAGCCGCGCCCAACTGCCCAACTTGCCCAAGTTGTTTTTGGTTAAAACAAAACTCATTTTTGATTTGCATCATTGTCATCACTCGGCAAGGAAAGGCCAGCTATTCCGCCGCCGCCCGTAGATCGTCCAGATAATCAGCCCAAACCTGCATTAGCCGCGTGCGCTGTTCCAGATAATCGGCACGGTCATAAGCCGCCCGCGTCTTGTCCTCTTTGCTGTGTGCTAGTTGACGCTCAATGGCATCAGCATCAAAGCCCCATTCCTGCTTTTTCTCATTCAGGAATGTCGAGAATACGGTCCTGAAGCCGTGAATAGTCATATCTTCCTTGCCGTAGCCCATGCGCCTGATAGCGTTCAAAAGGCCCATATCGCTAATGCAAGAGCCGTTGGAATGTGGGCTAGGGAAGCATAAAGGCCCTGACTGGCAACAAGCCCTTAGCTCCTTGAATAGCTCAACCGTTTGCCGAGATAAGGGCACTTCATGGGCTTGGCGCATCTTCATGCCGCCGCCGTCTTTTGGATTAGGCTTGCGCGAAGCTGGTACAGTCCATAGCGCCTTTTCAATGTCAATCTCTGCCCACGCAGCGCCCCGCAATTCAGTTGAGCGCAAGGCAACAAAGGGCAAAATCTTAAGCGCAAACATCACACTGATTGAGCCTTGATAGTTATCAATATCGCGCAAGAGCCTGCCCACATCGGCAGGATTGAGAAGCGCGGCCCTAGGCTTGGATTTAATCGGTCTGAGAACACTGTTTAGGCCATCGGCAGCGTTAAAGGTACAGTAGCCACAAGCCCTAGCGTAGCGGCATACTTGGCTTGCAGTCTGTGCCAGCGCGTGCGCTGTTACAGTCTTGCCGCAAGCGTCAATGGGCTTAAGCACTGCCAGAATGTCAGCCGGAACTAATTCGGTTATGGGCTTGTCGCCAAAGGCGTTAAAAAGAATTTCCAGCAAGCGAAGCTTTTTCTTGTAATTGGATGCGGCCCATATTTCCTCTTGCACGTCCAGCCATTCCAAGGCCACGGCCTTAAATGTGCGCCCTGCCATTGCCGCTTGTTCCTTGGCTTCCACCTTTTGCCGAATTTTTTCGGCATTAGGGTCAAGGCCAGCTTTCAGCATTTTACGGCACTCATTATGCGCCGTATCGGCTTCCAGCAAGCTCATTAGCGGATATGTGCCATAAGTGACGGTATTGCGCTTGCCATTAAGACGGTAATCATAACGCCAAGTCTTTTTACCGCTTGGCGATATGTAAACATAGAAGCCGCGCCCTGTAGCCAGCTTATAGGGCTTATCCTTGGGTTTGGCGTTATCAATATGCTTGACGGTAAGAATTTACGCAGCCATACGCTTAACCTTGCCGAATGATCCGCTTGCTCCAAAAATGCTAATAAAATCGGCATCTATCGTGATTGACGGTAAAATAACCTGCTATTTTCGCCCGTCAAAAATTTCACGTCATTTTTACCGACAAAGGTACGGTATGCAAGGGGATTTTATGGGACTATCTGAAACACTCAATCTCCTGAAAAGCTAAGTCCCACGCGGCTTTTAGGGCTTTGTGGGACTTCCTGAAATCATTGTTTGGTGCCGAGAGCGGGACTCGAACCCGCACAGCAATTGCCACTACCCCCTCAAGATAGCGTGTCTACCAGTTCCACCATCTCGGCAACAGCCAGTATTTCTAGCCCAGAGTGAGAATTTTGGCAAGCCTTATTTGTGGGCTGATTGCGGAAAGTGGGCTTGCAAGAATAAGGTTTTGCGGCTAGTTTGAAACAATAATTCACAAATTAAGCATTGGGATGATGAGGCCGCCATGAATATAAAGCGCTTCTCCAGTCTTTTTTTCCTGCCAATCTTTTGCGTCTTTGCGCTCTGCGCCTGCGGGCCAAGCAACACAGTGCGGCTGATGACCCCGCCGCCACTGGTTGCGGCGGATTTGCCTGCACCCAATGCCGCCAGCGTGAGCGTGGTCGATTTTGAGGATAAGCGTGTGGATACAGAGGCCATTGGCGTGCGCCGTGACGGAAGCGCCTTCACGACACGCGACAATGTTTCGCAGTGGATTAGCCGCGCCATTGCTGACGAGCTGGCCCGAAACGGCTTGCAGGTGACTTTTGCCAACAATGTCAATCAGGCGCGAAGCGGGCATCCTGATTTTATGGTTACGGGCCAGGTGGATGAGGTCTGGGTCAAGGAAAACTCAGCCACGGAAATTTCAACGCAGATGCGGATCAAGTGTACTTTGGCCAGCCGCAAGGGCAGGCTTTGGAGCGAGAGCCTGAACGCCAGCCAGAGCCGGAGCGGCTTGCCCTCTGGCTCAGCAGTGGATAACCTGCTTCTTGATACCCTGCACGATCTGGTTCAGCCCATGAGCGCCAAGATTGTTAAAAGTATTCGCGCGGCCAAGTAAGAACTGGTGTGGCCATTTTCATCAAGGCATTGTCGCAGGGCGCGTAGCTGGCAGGCCAATCTCTGGCGTATTCTGCTGATTCTTCTCTTGGCTGGCTGGCTTGTCTGGGATGCGCAAAACGCCATGCCAGCAGTAGCCAGACGGCCTTTCCCGGTTTTGTTTGGCCTTGGCTATCCTGTAGCCAGGGCTGAAGCTTGGTTTCTTGCTCTTGATAAAGCCAGCCAAAAGTTGCCCGAGAGGCCATCTGCCAGCGCTGGCGCGGATTATCTTGAGCGTCTGGCAATTTGCGCCGAGCTTTATGTCCCCCAAGAAGTGAGCGGCGAGGACGATGTCAGCCCTGAGCTTCACCTTAAGCTTGGGCCGCGGCGCTCAGAATCTGCGGAACTTGCCCAGGCTTTGCGTGAGCCGGAGATTCTGGCCATGCGCAAGCTTTTGCTTGGCGCAATGCAAAAAAATCTTTCAGAGATTAAGAGGCTTTGGCCCAAATCACTGGGTCAGGCCGCTTCGGTCATGCCAGAACTGGAAAGACTTGCTGGCTCTTTGCGGGCGCTCTGGCTTCTTCAGGAGATAATCAGGCCAGGGGCTTTTTTGGTTCAAGGTGAAGATCTGGATCTGCTTAAAGGGGCATCCCGCCAGCTTGGCGATGACCCGCTATGCCTGCTTCTCCTGGCAGAAGCCGAATTGTCCAGAAATCTTGCCCAGGATGCCCTGGAGCATGCCTCTCGTGCCTTGGCCTCCTTTCAAAGCGGGGAAGTGGCTGCAAAAAAGGCCGCAGTGCAAGGGGCATTAGCTGAGGGCGCGTACCCTTTGCTTGCAGATCGCACGCGCTATATCCTGGCTTTGGCAAATGCCCGTCTGGGGCAGACAGCCCTGGCCGAGCATGATTTGAACACCCTGCTTGGGCGAAGCCCGGAGCGCACGGCCCCTGAAGCTTCCGCCCCTGAACGCGCCCGTCGCTATCTGGCCCGTGCAGAGCTTAGAAAGTTGCGTCAGGATCTTGCAGGGATGTGCGCAGATCTGGCCTCTGCCTGTGCCCTGGGAACATGCGCCCCCCTGGCCCTGGCCAGACAAGGCGGTCAATGCGCGGCACCTACCCTTGGCGGGGCAGAATGATGCCTGCCGCGCCTCTTATCAAGGTGTATGGGCATCTTTGGCCGATTGACGTGCAATTATCCGCAAGGCTTGATGCAATTTGCCAGGGGGCGCTACCTGAGCCTGCGCCTGGCATAGCGCCTGTTTTTTGCAGGGACGGAAATCTTGGGCGGATTTCTTTTGAAGGCATTTATTTCCCCCTGGACGATCTGCTTGCCTTGCTTGCCAGAGAGCTTACACCTGCAATGCAGGGCAAGCTTGATTTGCTTGACCTTGAGAACTGGCGGCTTGTGCGCCATAGCTTTGTGGGGGGCGCAATTACTTCAGCATCTGCGCCCCTGAACAATGTTCTGGCCTATTCTGGGCATTGAAAAGGCCCTTGGGAGTAATTGATGCCGCAAATCCTTCCTGGCGAAACTGATCTCTATGCGCTGACAGATGCCAGGCTGTCCCTGGGCCGATCACTTGCTGAAGTGGCCCGCGCCATTCTTGAGGCCGGAGTCAAGATTTTGCAGTATCGTGAAAAACGGCTCAATGCCAAAAACATGCTTGCGGAATGTCGTTTTCTACGCGCGCTTACACTGGAGTATGAAGCCTGTTTTATTGTCAATGACCATATCGAACTGGCCATTCTGTCCAAGGCAGACGGCCTGCATCTAGGGCAGGATGACTTGCCCCTTCTCGAAGCGCGAAGCCTGGTCGGCAAGAAGATGCTTCTCGGGCTATCCACCCACTCTCCTGAGCAGGCGCTTGCCGCTGTGGCGGCAGGGGCAGATTATATCGGCGTAGGCCCGATTTTCGCCACCAAGACCAAGGAAGATGTGGTTGCGCCTGTCGGGCTGGGCTATCTGGACTGGGTTGCCAGAGAGATTGCCTGCCCCTTTGTGGCCATTGGCGGGATCAAAAGCGGCAACATTGCCGAAGTTGCCAAACATGGGTCCAACTGTTGCGCCCTGGTTTCGGAATTTGTGGGCGCGGCGGACATTGGCTTTAAAATTGCGGAAACACGCGCCGCCATGCAGGCAGGAATTGCCGCCAGACAATAAAAAAGGCCCGGCTGAACCGGGCCAATATTTTTGGCCTTTTCTCTGGTTTAGTCCACTGCAATTACTGTAGAGCCTGGCCGATAGCAGTGTGATAGCTGCGGATACGCTTTTTTTCCTGACGCGAGCGGGAGAGGCTCTCGCGGATCTTGTCCCGGGCGGAGCTTGCCAGATTGCTCAGCTGCTCCTGCAAGCGCGTCAGTTCCAGAATCCGTTTGCGGTATTGGGCCGCGCTCTCGCTTCCAAGCAGATTCCAAGCCTGGCCTGTGAGTTCGCTACGGCGTTCTGCCAGATCGATGGCCTCTTCATAGAAGCCTTCAAGCAGGGCTGTGCGTTCCTGTCGCGCAAGTTCCAGGGCCTCATCAAGTAATGCGATTCCCGCGCTCATCTTCCTGCTCCTTACTGGGTAATGCTTTTAGAAAGCTGGCGGTGCAGTTGTGCGCCAATTATCCGCCAGTCGGCGCAGGTAGGCGAAAATTCGTACTCCAGAAGATCCGCCAGGAGAACCCAGTCCTCATTTTCCAGGACTTCTGTCATTTCCGAGATCAGATCCGAGAGTTTTTCACTGCGGCGCAGAAAGTCTTCATCCACGCCATTGAGATAACGATCCCGCAAATGGGCGAGCATACCCATGAAGTCGCGGGTAACGTCCAGAAGATCCTGAAGCAGTTCCAGGGCATCGGCATCTTTGGCCTCGCGGAAAAGCCTGGCCACCATGCGGCTGCCGTTCTCCATCATCCGCGCAACCTTGTCCAGTTCGGCGGACATATCTACAGCAAGCTCGTGAGCTGGCACTGAGCGTACTTCCACGCGCGAGATGGATTCGCAAGCCATATCCTCAGCCTGATGCGGATAAATTTCGGAAAAAGCTTCATCATTGACCAGGACATCGGTGACGATGCGCCCGTTCATGGATTCTTCCTCCATGACATTGGTGAGAACTTCTTCCAGGTTGGCAAAATTGGAAATTTTCTGTTCGCTCTGGCGGCCATCAACAATAATCATCTCTCCCTCCTGCCTCTGCGGGAATATTTTGCCTGAATTGTCAGACTCCGCAGGCATAGGGATTATTGCATAAGCTGTGCCAGAAACTTAGGCGAAGCTTGAGAGGCTCTGGGCAAAGCGCCTGAGATGCTCTGAAAGCTGGCGCAGGGCTGGCAGAAGCTCTTTCATGTCGCCGCCGCGAGATTCGCGCAGTTCGCGCCAGAAAGCGGCAAGCGCACAAAGTTCCGCGCTGGAGTCAAGTAAAATTTGCAGGCGCTCACAATTGCGTAAAAAGAGCTGCCCTGCGCGGGCATTGAGCGTAGCCGCATCCCCTGTCTCGGCAAGCAGGGCCATAATGGAAGCGCCCTGCTCAAGGATTGGCGAATTATCAAGGGCAAGTTTGCGCAATTCAGAGGGGCTTTGGGCCGAAAGTGCCTCGGGGGCGGGCAAGTATTGCGCACTGCTGCTTTCCAGGCTGTCAAGAAGCTGACGCCAGAAACGTCGCAGTTCTTCCATCCAGAGTTTGCGGCCCATATCGGCATTAATCAGGGGTTCAAGATCCATAAAGCCATGCTGGTCAAAATGGCTTTCCCATGCTCTTGCCTGTGTTGGCAATTCTGCTCCAAACCCCGTGCGCCAGTTGTGGTTTTCTAGGTAGCCAAGGAGCAGGCGGCCAACAGGCCCAGGCTGAATTGCCTTGCGGCAAAGAGCCTCCCCCTTGGAATCAAGCCTTGAGCATTTGCTTCCAAAGGCACAGGGATGGCAGTCAAGCCTTGGCTCAAGCGCACAGCAGCCCTCAAGATAGGGGCCTGTGTCCCAGGGCTGGGCAGTGGCCAGAAAAAATGCTGCGCAAGGGATTCCAAGCCCTGCTGCCAGGTGCATGGTTCCAGTATCGTTGGTCAGCAGAAGCTTCGTTTGCCAAAGCAGGGCGGCAAGCTGTGGCAGACTGGTCTTGCCAACGGCATTGATGAAGCTGTGCCTGGCATGTTCGGCATAGGCCCTTGCAAGAGGTCCTTCTGCGGCACTTCCGAGGATGATCGGCAGGATTTTTTGCTCTCGCCAGAGCATGTCGCCCACAGCGGCAAAATATTCTACGGGCCATTGCCTGGGGGCGGCGCTTGCGCCAAGCTGGAATGCCACAAAGCCTGTATTGTCCTTTGCGCCTTTCTCCTGCCATCTTTCCAGGTTGCTGGTGATGAAAGCAGAAGCCCAGTTTAGCTCCGCCGGGCTTGGCTTGAGCAGATGATTGTGGCCGTGCTGGCTGAGAATCCCCTCTGGCAGAATAGAGTCCGCGCAGCGCCGGAAAATATCGGCAATGTTAAAGGGCGTATTTCCGCGGCGCAAGGTAGCCACACTGAGGAAAGAAGCCCAGAGGCCATGGTTTTCGCCAAAGCCTTCCGGGGAAAGGCCAAAACCCAGAGCTTCCGTGGGCCTGCCGCTGGCTACGGAAATTTTTTGCGCAAGAATCCTGGTCAGAAGCCTGGCAGGCAGGGTTGGGGTGAGATTGAGGATCAGGGGGCTTCCAGCTTCCTGTAGAAGCCTGCTTTCAAAGCGCGCAAAATGGCCAAGGGCGCGAGGCCAGGACTGATCCATCTCGGCCATGAAGCTGGATCCGGGAAGCATCCAGCAAGCATCAAGATCACGGAGCAGTGCCCCGGCAGGGGCGAAGTTTTCCAGGCAAAGCAGCCCTGTGCGGCGGCCACTGGCTTTGAGTGCGCTGATCAGCGGCTGGCTCTGCAAAAGGTCGCCAAAGCGCGTCAAATTGCAGATCAAAACATCAACTTGCATGGGCTTAAGCCAAAGTTGCGCGGCTGGTGCCTCCGGCGTCAAGCATGTTCAGCGCAAGCTGCTGTTCCTGGCGGAAGCGGTTGCGCACTGCCGCCTGAACCTGGCTTGTGGAAGAGCCAAACTGGTTTGCGCGGATTTTATAGACATTGCTGATGAGCTTGCGCTCATAGCTGGGATCATCGGGCTTGCCGCTAAGGTCATCCGCACGGTCAAAGATGCGGGCGGCCCCTGCCGGGCCGTGCTGAACAGCGGTACTCCAGATAACCTCGCTCATGGCCGGGGAAATATTCTCAAGCTCAAGGCCGGTGCGCTCGGCAATGGCTTTGAGCGCAGGCTGGTAGTGGCTTTTGCGGATAAAGCTTTCCTGCAGGGCCTCAAAACGCTCTGGCTCTTCCTTGGCAATGCTGCGCCAGGCATCGGGCATTGCGCCCTGGCGACTCCCTGTATTGACAGGGCCGGCCTTGCGCAGACGGGCTGCAATGTCTGGCGCTTCCGAATCCAGGAAGCTCAGAAAGCTGTTCATGCTCCCTACGCGCGAGGCAATCTGGTATTTGCCATAGGAAGTGCCACCGGTGCGGTCATAGCCTATGGCCGCGATGCCGTCTCCGCCGGATTCAAAACGTGCTGAAAGCTTGCCCAAAGCGACTTGTTCGGCAGGATCAGGATTTTTGCTGCGCTGGCTCTTGGCGCTTCGGCTGACGCTTAGGCTTGTGCGAATATAGTCATTGGCTGTGAGGGCAAAACCTTTGTTCTCACCGATTTTGCCCATTGCCGGGGTTGAACTGCGCAGATTACGGGCCAAGCCCAGGCTACGGGCGCTCTCCAGGGGTGAATTTGCTGAGCCTTGCATGAATGAATCCAGGGCTTTGCTCTGGGCCAGATCTGCCTGGGCCTTCCCAAGATTCTGTGCGCGAATCAGATCGCCCGGGTTGCGCCCTGCGAGCAGGGGATTTTTCAGGGCAAGCGTGCCCTGATTTTCTGGCAGACGCGCCACCATGGGCCGGGTTTGTCTGGAAGATCCGCCGCCAGACATGCCCTCGCTCATTAGTTCGGCAAAACTTGGTGCATTATTCGCGGTTTTGCCCTGTATAGTTCCAGAAGACGCCTGGGAGCGCTTTTGACTGCGCTCTGCGTTTTGGCTCTCGATGCTGCGTTGGATTGACCAAGTTGGATGTGCCATTTTCTCCTCCGGCCAGAAGCCTGGCTTCCGTCCTGCTTACCGCAAGCAAAGAAAGTGCCAAAGGTGAATTATGCCCGTATGCCAAGGCAATTTTTCCGCAGGCCCATAAGGGCCAAAATGCCGACATATTTTTGCGCAGGTTTTCAAGGGGCTTCCTGACCATTGAGAATTCTGCCAAGTTCACGGGCCAGGCTTTCAGGAAAGGGCATGTCAAGATCGGATTTTTCCTTGGCGGGCAAAAGCAGTCCAAGGCGCATCTGGCTTGAGCTTATGGCATTGCGGCTGCTGATATTTTTCATTCTCGCCCTGCTTGGGCGGACATGGGTAGGAATCTCGCGCTGAACAAGAAGCATGTCGGCCAGAATCCCTAGGGATTCACTGCCCTTGAAATCAGCAGGCTGGGCAAACCCGGCATCAACCAGGCTTTTGAGCCTGTCGGCATTGATCTGGCCTTGTCCAAGAATGGAAATTTGCAGGATATAGGCTGCCGCGCTGGGTTTCTCTGTAAGCCTTAGGCCATTGTTTGCAAGAATTGCCCGCGTTTTATCTGAAAGCCGCAGAGTGCGGCCGCCCTGATCATGGGCCGCGATATACAGAGGCGCAGATTTTTCTACGCGGTCAAGGCTTCCCTGGCGCAGGATCATTGCTTCTTCTGGAAAATTATTGGCCTTGCGCACACAGCCAGGCAGAAGCAGGAGCGGCAGAAGAAAAATGAGCAGAAAGCAGCGCAGGTTTATGGCACAATGCAAAGAATGGACAGAAATAGCAGGCTTGCAGAGTTTAAGCATTGCAATTACCTAGCAGGCTTTCAGGCAAAAGTCCAAACCCTCTGCTTCTCCTTAAAATTTGGCTTGTTCGTATATGCTGAAGCTAATCTTGTTCTAGCTATATTGGATTTTGCGAGGAGGAGCGTCTTTGGCGAGTTGCCAAAGCAAGGCCAGCCAGCTATTCTGGGAGACAAAAAATTAGCCAGCGGAGAAAGGGTCATGGAAGAGTTCTCGCGTATTCAGCGTTTGCCTCCCTATGTTTTTGCAGTGGTAGGCGATCTGAAGATGAAACTTAGGCGGCAGAATATCGACATCGTGGATTTTGGCATGGGCAACCCTGATTTGCCCACACCCGCGCATATTGTGGACAAGCTTGTGGAGGCAGCGCAAAAGCCGGTCAATCACCGCTATTCTGTCTCGCGGGGCATCCCCAATCTGCGCAAGGCCGTCTGCGACCGTTACAAGCGCATTTATGATGTGGATCTGGACCCGGAGCGCGAGGCCATTGTCACAATGGGATCCAAGGAGGGCCTGGCGCATCTCTGCCTGGCCATGCTCCAGCCAGGAGATGTGGTTCTTGCGCCTGATCCTACCTACCCAATCCATAAATATGCCCCGATTATTGCAGGGGCGGATGTGCGCAGTGTGCCCATTGGGCCTGGGCGCGACTTTTTTGAGGATTTGCGCGAGGCCATGCGCCATGCCTGGCCCAAGCCCAAGATGCTCTTTATCTCCTATCCGCACAATCCTACAACGGAAGTCACAGATCTGAACTTCTTCCGCCGCGTTGTCGAGTTCGCCAAGGAAAATGAAATCTGGGTAATCCATGACCTGGCTTATGCCGATCTGGTTTTTGACGGCTATAAGGCGCCTAGTTTCCTTGAGGTTGAGGGCGCTAAAGATGTTGGCGTGGAATTTTATACCCTCTCCAAAAGCTTTTCCATGCCAGGCTGGCGCGTGGGCTTTGCAGTGGGCAATGAGCGCCTGATCCATGCGCTTACCAGAATCAAGAGCTATCTTGACTATGGCATTTTTCAGCCCATCCAGATTGCCTCAACTGTTGCGCTCAACGGCCCGCAGGAATGTGTGGATGAAATTTGCGATATTTACCGCGAGCGCCGCGACAAGCTCATTGAGGGCCTGAATCGCATTGGCTGGGAGACCCCGGCGCCCAAGGCAACCATGTTTGTCTGGGCCAGAATTCCAGAGCCTTTCCGCAAAATGGGTTCGGTTGAATTTGCCAAACTGCTTTTGAATGAAGGGCATGTTGCTGTATCGCCCGGCCTTGGCTTTGGCTCTTATGGAGACGAGTATGTGCGCTTTGCGCTCATTGAAAATGAGCATCGCACACGGCAGGCGATTAACGGTATCCGCAAAGTCTTGTCCAGCGCTGGCGCATGAGGCCAAACTCTGAATACGGTTTTGAAGCATGAATAAAGCAGGGGAAAGATTAAGGCCGCTTTGTGTCGGCATGGCAGGCTTTGGCACAGTTGGCGGCGGCCTTGTTGAGCTTGTGCGCGAAAATGCCGACATCATTAAGAAACGCTCTGGCCGCGATATTCGGATCAAGACAATTTTGGTGCGCGATGTCCAGAAAGCCCGCGCTGCGGCCTTGCCCAAAGGCGCAAAACTGACAACAAATCCGGCAGAAGTTCTTGATGACCCGGAAATCGAAGTTCTTGTTGAGCTTATGGGCGGCCTTGATGCCGCGCGCTCTCTCATTTCCGAAGCCCTGGACAAAGGCAAGCACGTTGTCACAGCCAACAAGGCGCTTTTGGCCGAAGATGGCCTGGCGCTCTTTCGGGCGGCCCGCAGGCGCAAGCGCATTTTGCGCTACGAAGCCAGCGTGGCCGGGGCGATTCCCGTGGTTCAGGCCCTCAAGGAATGCCTTGGCGGCAATCGCGTAAGCTCGCTGATGGGTATTCTGAACGGCACAAGCAATTATATTCTTTCGGAAATGAGCGCCAATGGCCTGGACTTTGACCTGGCCCTGAAACAGGCTCAGGAGCAGGGTTTTGCCGAGGCCGATCCTAGTCTGGACATTGATGGGCATGATGCCGCGTACAAGCTGATTTTGCTGATTCGGCTGGCCTTTGGCGTGGATTATCCCTATAGCGCCCTTTCTGTGCGCGGGATTCGCGGCCTTTCGGGCATGGATATTCGCCTTGCGCGAGAATTTGGCTACAGGATCAAGCTTATTGGCCAGGTGCGCGATTTGGGCGCGGAGCAAGGCTCAGGCCAGCCTCCGCGTCTGGCGGCCGGGGTTTTTCCGGCCCTCGTTCATCACACCTTTCTTCTGGCGCGAGTTGGCGGATCATATAATGCCCTGCGTGTTGAGGCCAATGCCTCCGGGCCGCTCTTTTTCCACGGCAAGGGCGCGGGGGCATTGCCAACGGCTGGCGCGGTTCTGGCCGATCTGCTGGCTGTGGCCAGGGAGGAGCGGCCAAACAACACAGGTTTTGCCGATGGCGAATTTGCCAAGGCTGCCATTGTGCCGCCCGAAGAATGGCGCTCGCCCTACTATGTGCGCGTGATGGTTGCCGATGCCCCTGGCGTGTTGCGCGATATATCCGGCTGCATGGCCGCTGAGGGCATCAGTGTGGCCCAGATGATCCAGAAAGCCGGGCTTGGTAGCGGGGCAGTGCCCTTGGTATTCATGACGCACGAGACCAATGCCCATGCAATGGGCGAGGCATTGCGCCGCGCCCTGGAAGCCGGGCACTTGCGTGAGCCTGCCGTCTGCTTCCGGGTACTCTGAAAAAGCTCTTGCGCGAAAATTCTTGTCTGCAAGCGGAATACGATCTTGAAATTACGGCCCTGGCCAGTGATGGCCGGGGCCTTGGCCGTTTTGACAACAAGGTTTTTTTTGTTGCCGGCGCATTGCCAGGCGATCTTGTGCGTTGCCGCATCCTGGAGGACAAAGGCTCTTTTGCCCAGGCCGTCAAATTGCAATGCCTCAAAGAAGCTCCTGGACGGATCACGCCCCTTTGCCCCTTGCAAAATGAATGTGGCGGCTGTGCGCTCATGCCTATGCCTTATAAGGCGCAGCTGGAATGGAAGGCGCGGCTGGCCAGGGATGCCCTTGAGCGCATTGGCGGGATCGAGCAGGGAGCTTTGGCGGAACTTTGGACTGATCCCATCCCCGCGCAAAGCTTGAGCCATTTTCGCAACAAGATGGAATTTGCTTTTGGCGAGGATAATGGGCGCATGGTCTTAGGCCAGCGCCGCCGTGCCAGCCATGCGGTAGTGGCTACGCCTTCTTGCGCCCTGCTTCCGCCGGGCGCTGAAAAGTATCTTGAGCTTGTCAGGAATTTTGCAGCCAAAAGCGGTCTTGGAGCTTTTCATGCGCTTCCTGGCCGCTCCGGCTCAGGCAAAAGTGACAAACAGCCGCCAGGAGCTTTCTGGCGCTTTTTGACTTTGCGCTACGGCCTGTCAGGCCCTGAAGCAACGCTTGGCTTTCACGCCCTGCTCCTGACCAGCCCAGGCACACCCCGGGAGCGGCGCATGGTGCGCCAGCTAGGCGAAAGCCTGCTTGCGCAGGGCTTAGTCTCCTTTGTGCATGAGGAGCGCAGAAGCCGGGACAATCTGGCCTTTGGCCAGCGCCGCGTATGGACAAGCGCAAGTGTGCCGGATCAAGCGGCAGGGCGCTTTTATCAGGAACTTGGCAGGCGCTCTTTTGCGCTGGACATGGCTGATTTTTTCCAGGTCAATTCAGCAATGGCTGAGAATTTGCTGAGCCTGGCCCTGGAATTTGCGCCTGCAGGCCAGGCCATGCTCGATCTTTATTGCGGCGTGGGTGCGCCAGGGCAATTTCTGGTTGCAAATTTCAGACACTGTCTGGGAGTGGAAGCTTCGGCAAGGGCCGTTGCCTCGGCTGGCGAAAACGCCCGCGCAAGCGGCCTTGCTCACTGCGAGTACAGGGCCGGAAAATGCGGGCAAATCCTGTCTGGCCTTGAGCCGGGTTCTTTTGATTTTGTTCTGGCCGATCCGCCAAGATCCGGGCTTGAGCCTGAAGCGCTCAAGGGCTTGCTCGCCCTTGCGCCCAAATATTTGCTCTATATCTCCTGCAATCCAGCCACTCTGGCCAGGGATGCCCGGGCACTTTCCAGCGCATACCGGCTCAAACGCCTGGGCAGTGTGGATCTTTTTCCGCATACGCCTCATCTGGAATGTCTGAGCCTCTGGGAGAAAAAGCAGCCTTAGCCCCCGAGATAGGCTTGCTTGACTTTGGGATTCTCCAGAAGCTCGCGTCCTGGGCCTTCCAGAACAACGCGCCCCACTTCCAGAATATAGGCGTAATCGGCCACTGAAAGCGCGGCATAGGCGTTTTGCTCTACCAAAAGCACGGTTTTGCCATCGGCATTGATTTTGCGGATAATCGCAAAGATCTCGCGCACAAGCAGGGGCGCAAGGCCAAGGGACGGCTCGTCAAGCATCAGCAGATCCGGGCGGCTCATAAGGGCGCGGCCCACGGCAAGCATTTGCTGCTCCCCGCCTGAAAGGGTACCCCCCTGTTGCCAGGAGCGTTCGCCAAGGCGGGGGAAAAGCGAGTAAACCCAGTCCATATCCTGGGCAATTTCCGCTTTGTCGGTGCGCGAATAGGCCCCAAGCAGAAGATTTTCTTTCACGCTCAGGTGCGGCAGAATACGTCGGCCCTCTGGCGAGAGGGAAATGCCGCGCACGACCATCTGTTCTGGGCGCAGGCCCATGAGCGAGACCTGTTCTTCGCCAAGGTGACGCCGAAAAAGAATTTCGCCGCTGACATTTTTGTTCAGTCCGGCCACAGTGCGGATAATGCTTGACTTCCCGGCGCCGTTTGCCCCGATCAGGGTGACAATGCTCCCATGCGGGATGGACATGGATACGCCCTGCACAGCCTCAATGCCGCCATAGCGCACACGGAGTTCACGGATTTCAAGCATTTTTCACCACCACATCCTCGCCAAGGTAGGCGCGGATTACCAGGGGATTGTTGCGGATTTCTTCTGGACTGCCCTGGGCGATCAATGCGCCGTACTCCATTACCCAGATATATTCGCACACGCCCATGACCACTTTCATGTCATGCTCGATGAGCAGGATGCTCAGCTTGAACTCGTCTCGGATATGCGCGATAAAGTGCATCAGTTCCAGGCTCTCCTGGGGGTTCATTCCGGCCGCCGGCTCATCCAGGAGCAAAAGGCTTGGCTCTGTGGCCAGGGCGCGGGCAATTTCCAGCCTGCGCTGCGCCCCGTAGGGCAAGGAACCCGCTGTTTCATAAAGCTGGCTGGAGAGCTGAACGCGCTCGGCAAGTTCTCGCCCTTTGTCCAAAAGCGCATCCTCCTCGCGGTAAAAGCCTGACAGGCCAAGCATGGCCGCCCACCAGCGGACTTGCCGCCGCAAGTGGCAGCCCACAAGAATATTTTCCAGCACAGTCATCTGCGGAGAAAGACGGATATTCTGAAAGGTGCGCGCCATGCCCAAACGGCAGATTTCGTAGGGCTGAAGCCCTTTGATCGACTTGCCGCGAAAGCTAATCTCGCCCTCCTGGGGCGTGTAAAAGCCTGAGAGGACATTGAATACAGTGGTCTTGCCAGCGCCATTGGGTCCGATAATTCCGGCTATTGCCCCTTCTGGCAGGGCAATGCTCAAATCACTCACCGCAGTAACGCCGCCAAAGCGCATGGTCAGTTCGCGGGCCAGAAGAATTGCCCCGGCATAGTCCGGCGGCTCTGGAAGAATAAAGGGCGCGCCGCTCATGCCTTGGCCCTCCTGAAAAAGGCAAAAATCCTGTTCCAGGTAAGCTCGCGTGTTCCCATGATTCCTTCACGCCGTTTGAGAATGATTATCAGCAGCACCACGGAAAAAACAACCATGCGCATTCCAGGGATGCCAGGAATCTCCACTATGCCCAAATCCATCGGCTCCTCAAGGAAGCGCAGCCACTCAAGGAGGATAGTGATCACCGTTGCCCCGAGAATACTGCCCGTGAGTGAGCCAAGCCCTCCGGCAACAACGAACATCAGTACGTTGAATGTAAGCAGGAAGTTGAACATCTTCGGGTCAATGGTCGAAAGGTGGCTACCGAGCAGCCCCCCGCCAATCCCCGCAAAAAATGCCCCGATGCAGAAAGACAAGACCTTGAAATGAAAGACATTGATGCCCATGACACTGGCCGCGATCTCATTGTCGCGGATACAGCGCAGAACATTGCCAAAATTGCTGTAGCAGAGCCTGGCCAGAATCACCAGGGTAACAACCGCCCAGAAATAGCAGATTATCAGCGTGGCATGGGCCGGGATGCCCTTGATGCCCAAAGATCCGTTGGTTACGGGCGTTGCGTTGACAATCAGCACGCGGATGATCTCGGCAAAAGCCAAGGTGGCCATGCCCAGATAGTCATCGCCAAGGCGCAGAACCGGCACGGCAATGAAAAAAGCAAAGATCCCGGCAAAAAGGCCGCCCGCTAGCACAGAGACCCAAAATGGCGTGAACAGTTCTGAAACTGGCCAGATAATCGGCTCAAGAATCCACATCATTTCTTTCTGGGCCGGAGGCAGGATGCATAGCGCCGCAATATAGGCCCCAACGGCGATGAATCCGGCATGTCCCAGGGAGAACATCCCGGTGAAGCCGTAGATTAGATTCAGGGAGAGGGCAAGGATGATGTTGATAAAGATTAGCTTTGCAATATAGATCTGGTAATCGCCCAGAAAGCTCTCACAGGCCCAGAGGGCCAGACCGCCAAGGAGAATGGCGAAAATGTTCAGCATAGTGTTGCGGTCAAGACGCATCAGATTTTCTCCTCAATGGGGGCGCCAAGCAAGCCTGTGGGCTTGACCAGAAGCACAAGCACAAGCAGGAGAAAGGCGAAAGCGTCACGGTAGCCCGAGAGTTCGGGCATGAAAGCAACAGTCATAATCTCCACAAAACCCAGGGCCACGCCGCCAAGCACAGCCCCTTCTATAGAGCCTATGCCGCCAAAGACAGCGGCTATGAATGCCTTGAGTCCTGGCATTACCCCCATGTAGGGATGTACCTGCGGGTAGCGCAAGGCCCACATTATTCCGGCGGCGGCCGCCAGGGCCGAGCCAAGGCCAAAGGTGAGCGCTATGATATTGTCAACCTTGACTCCAAGCAGGCGCGTTGTTTCAATATCCTTGGAGATGGCGCGCATGGCAAGGCCGGGCTTGGTGCGATAGACAATCCACAACAGCATACAGACAAGAATTATGGTCATGCCGGGCACAAAGGCCGCAAGATGTGTGATGCGCAAGTTGCCAATCTGCCAGGCATTTGTCAGCCATTCGGGCTGAAACACGGGCTTTGGCTGGCCAGTGAAGATAACCACTGCCAGGCTTTCGATCAGGAAGGACATGGCAATGGCACTGATCAGCGCTGAGATCCTGGGCGCATCGCGCAGCGGCTTATAGGCAACCCGGTCAATGAGTACGCCAAGAAAGCCAGCTGCAATGATCGAAATAATGGCCGCAATCCCCCAGGGCCAGCCAAAGGCAAATGTGCCGAAAAAAATAAAATAGGCCCCGATCATAAGAATATCGCCGTGGGCAAAATTGATCAGGCGCAAGATGCCATAAACCATTGTGTAGCCGATAGCGATCAGCGCGTAGAGCGAGCCCAGGGTCAGGGCGTTGAAACAGTGCTGCAAAAACATCTCCAGGCTCATCGAACCCCCTTGCACAAGAAGCTGGCTCTATTTGTCAAGGCGCAAATCCAGGCTTTCGCCACCGTGACCAGGCACTAGACGTGTTGAGCGCAGTTTTTCCTTAAGATCGATGACCACGCGGGTCTTGTCGCCACTCTGGCCAATGCGCACCCTGCTCACCAGGGAGTTTTTCGGGATTGCCGGCGTCTTGACTTGCCATTGGCCGTCCAGATCCAGAACCAGGCGAGGCGGATCTTCCAGATTCATGCTTTTGTATTGCATGGGCGCATTGGCATTTAAGCGCAGGGTTGCCCCGTTATCACGCACCAAGACCACAAACTTGCTGATTTCCCGCCCCGCCTGGGCGCGGGGATTCTCAGCCTTGGCCGGAGCATTATGACTTGTCTGGGCTACCTTTTGCCTGGGTTGGCTCTCCGTCCTGGCGTTGGCTTTGGGCGTAGCCTTGCCCACGTCTGGAACAGGGGCTTTGACGGCAGGGCGGCTTTCTGGCTCTGGCGGCGCAAGCTCTTTATCTGGTGGCTGATTCGGGCGCAGATCCGAACGGCTTGCGTTTGGCTTTGGCTGCAGGCCATCGGGCAGGGACTCGGCTTTGCGCGTGGTTTCGGCCTGTGGCGCAGGCAGAGCAGCTTCGGGCATTGCCGGTGTCTCAATGGGTTTGGTAGCTGCTGCATCAGGAATAATCTGGCGTTCCAGTTCCTGCACGGGCTTGCGCGCTTCATTTTCCAGGCCGGCATCGTTGGCTTGCATGGTCAGCGCAGAGGGGCGGGATTCTGTTTTGCGCCCAAGGCGTTCATTGAGCATGGCCAGGGCCATGCCGAGAATTAATACGGCCAGAACCAGGCCAATCATAACTTTGTTCATGCCAATGACTCCAAATCCTTGGCCAGGAGGCTGGGCCTTGCGCCATGTTCCAGGCGCTGGCGTTCAATATGGGCTAATAGCCGCGGGTACAGAGGCTCGTTTGCATCCATGCTCATGGCCAGTTTCAGATGGGCGCTTGCTTCGTCCCAGGCTTCCAGCATACAGAGAATACGCGCCAGGTTAAAATGGGCATGGTCATCTTTGGGCGCCAGATCCAGGACACGCTGGCTGTAGAGCAAGGCCAGCTCCGGCAGGGACTGCTTGCGCATTTCAACCCCAAAATCACGGAAGGCGTGTTTGTGCGCTGGGACAATTCCATCGCTACTTGCGGCAATCTGGGCAAGGGCAGCCAGCGCCCCCTTGCGCTCCCGCGGACGTGACAGACCGCGCAGGGCCTTGCGAAAATTGTTGCGCAACTCGTTTTCAACCTGGCGTTCGCGCCTTGCATGTTCCACAAGGCGCAAGGTATCGGGATTAAGTTCGCAAGCCTTTGACGGGCTTTGCCTGGCAGTGGGCCACTCCTCGGCAAGATTATTGAAATCTGGCGTTTGCGTTGGCGAGAGCAAAAAAGAGCTTTCCAGACGATATTCGCCTTTGAAGCTGGCCGCGCCAAGGCGGAAAGCATTTCCCGCGGCTATGAGCCCGCGTTTGCCCTCGCCAAGGGGCTGGGCCGCATAGAAGCCGTCTGGCAATTCCCAGATAAAAAACAGCGCCTTGGCCTTGCGCTGGCCGGGCAAGACAGGGGAAGAGTTGTCCTCGCCAGGACCAAGCCTGAGCGAATAAACCCCGAGAAATTTGGGTTGGCGCATGGCGGAAAACTTACACAATCTGCCAGCAATGGCAAGAAAAGGCTAGCCGTAAAGCCAGGCTCAGCGTCCTGGCGGACAGGGGACTTGCCCGCCGCACTGGCTTAAAGGCTCTGTCAAAGCTGGCGGCAAATCATGCGGAAGCGGCGTTGCCGGGCCGCCATTGCGGCTTTCAAGCACTTCATTTCCCTGACGCTCAAAGCTGATGCTTTCCTGCCTGCCTACCTGATTACCCCCCTTCGTAAGCGGGATGCCAGACTGGCGCTCGCGGCTTTCAATGCGTTTGCGCAGTTCAGACGGCAGGCCGCGTTGCTCAAAGAAAGGCACTCCCTGGCTTCCTGAGCTTAAAACATGGGCCTTATTTCGCAAGAGCCGAAAGCGCAGGATGAGCATATCCGGGGCAAGGGCCGCAAGGCCGCCAGGCGACTGGGCGCTCTGGCTTTGCCCAAGCGCCTCAGCCAGATTCATGCCCTGGTTTAGAAACTCGGCCATTTTCGCCACACGCCAGAAGTCGGCATCGTTTTCGCAAAGCGGGAAAAAGGCTGTTTCCACATTGCCGGAAAGGACATTGATTCCCTGTACACAGTAACGGCAGGATGGGGAGAAGAACATCCGCGTGCGTGCTTCCAGAGGAACTCCGGCAATGGCCCAGGGCTCGGCGCTACTTCGCGCCACGGCGCCCAAGTTGACAATGAAAAAGCCAAGCCAGACCCAGAAAAGCAGGGAGCGCCAGGGGGAAATGCCAGCCTCGCAACGGAAGCGCAAATAGAGCAGGGCAAAAAAGACTGCCGCCACAAGGCAGCTTACACAGGGCGCTGTGAGCGCCATGAGCAGAAGCAGGCCCAGATCGCCGAACAGACACATGGCCGAGAGGGCACGGCCTGAGCGTTTTGCGCCAAGCAGGGCAAGGCCGGCAAGCACGGCAAAGGCCGCTGTGCCGAACCACCAGAGGGAGATGCCGCCGATGCTGAAATCCTGGTAGAGGGAGCAGCCTGTTGTTACACAAAAGCTGACATCATTGCCCAGGGCGCTCCAGACGCAGAACGCTGTGGCCAGAAGCGCCAGACAGAGTGGCAGGACAAGGATGCTGTGCTTATTGTTCATCGGCAATGGCTACCTTTTTGCAAGGATAGCTTTTTTATACTGTGTCGTAAAGCAGTGGGGGGCTATTTTGCCGCCTGCACGGAAAATCCTTACTGGCCTTGCTGTTGCTGAAACTTGGATCAGTGTTTGCTTTTTTTGGCGCTCACCAGGTATTCCAGATCCAGGCGTTGCAGTTTGCGCACCACGTTAGACTGATGAATGCCCAGAGCTTCGGCCACCTCGCGGGTTGTCTTGTAGAGCGAAAAGTAGTGTTGCAAGATGCGTGATTCGTAATTGTTGATGATTTCCTTCAAGGTCTGGCCCTTGACAGGCAGGGTTTGGAGCTTGTCCATGGTTTTCAGCAGCAGGTCTTCGGGCAGATCTGATTCGTTGATGATTTTCCCTGCTGATGTAACCACCAGACGCTCAATGATATTTTCAAGCTCACGCACATTGCCAGGCCAGAGATATTCCAGAAGGGTACTCAGCACACGCGGGTTCAGGGATTTCTGAACCTTGTAGCGCTTGTTGAACTGCTCCATAAAAACCTGAATCAGCGGGAAGATGTCCTCCTTGCGTTCGCGCAGGGGGGGGATGACTATGGGCACAACATTAAGACGGTAGTAAAGATCCTCACGAAAGTCCCCGGCTGCCACCATGCTGGCAAGGACTTTGTTGGTGGAGGCAATGATGCGCACGTCCACCTGGCGCGAGATGGTGTCGCCAATGCGGCGCACGGCTTTTTCCTGCAAGGCACGGAGCAGTTTCACCTGAAGGGAGCGGGGCAGTTCGCCCACTTCGTCCAGAAGCAGCGTGCCCTTGTTTGCAGCCTCAAAGAGACCCATCTTGCCCTCACGGTTGGCGCCGGTGAATGCTCCGCGCACATAGCCAAATAGTTCTGATTCCAGCAAAGGCTCGGGGATGGCCCCGCAATTTATCTTGAGAAAGGGCTGATTAGCGCGTTGCGAATTGCTCTGGATGAAGTTTGCCAGCAGTTCCTTGCCCGTGCCGGACTCACTCTGCAAGAGGATGGTGGAATCCACAGAACTCATATGCAGCGCCAGTTTAACTATTTTGCGCATGGCCTCGGAACGGAAAACGATCTCTCCGCTCGGGGCGGAGCGCCTGCGCAGATCTACCAGTTCTTCCTCATAGCGGGTTTTCAGAAGGGCTACGGAATCAAGTTCGTTCTGGAGGCGGTTAAGCTCGGTAATATCGCGGATGCTGCATACGATGCGCGAAATTCTGTTGTTTCCGTCAAATAGTGGGCTTGCGCTTACCAGGACGGACTTGCCGGTGCCCAGCTTGAGGGTCAGGGTCACTGGCCGCCCAGTTTCCAGCACTCGCATTCCTGTGGAGCGGTCAAATACGCCCTGGGCCACCAGGTCACGCATGGTGCGGCCGATGATCGCCGCACGTTTTAGGCCTGTTATTCTTTCGTAAACATGGTTAACGAAAATAATTTTGGTTTCACTGTCCATGATGCAGAAACCGTCCGAAGAAATTTCGATGCAGCTGGATAACTCCTGAAGCTGCTGGCGCACGGCTCTGGATTCCTGCAAAGCGACTTCGCCGGAAAGCTCCTCCCGTAATTCCACAATCCTTCCGGCAAAGCTGCCCTGGAATACAAGAGGGCGTGCGCGGAATATATGCGCTACTCCGCCAAGCTCCAACACCACTTCCCGCGCCGCATTTTCGGGCAAGTCTGGAAGCGCCAGCGGAAGCCCCGCAACTTGCAGAAACCATTCCAGGGACTTTTCGCCCAGACTCTGCGCAAGGCACGGTGCGAGAAGGATGGCGTGCTGATTGCACGACTGAATGGTGTTGTGCTGATCAAGCAACAGGGCTGGATGGGGCACTGCTTCCAGGATCTCCCTGGCCAGGGCACAGAATACCTTGCTCCATAAAGCGCAAGCAGGCTCAGTTGCCGCCGGATTTGTCGTACACGGCTCGTCCAGAACCAGCGAAGCTGTGCCTGGCTCGGGCAGGTCATTGTTTAGCCAGGACTGCATGGGCACTCGCTTGGTTTTTTGATGCGATTTTGCATATAAAGCAAGTCGTGCGTATATCGCGGCAAGGGCAGGATTATGGCCATTATCTTCCTCAAGGCTGTGAATTTCGGCTCAAGACTCATACCAGGATTTTACTGGATACGCCTAAAAATGTTCACAAATTTCCTTCTAAGCCAGGCATCAGCCTATATCCAATTGCCTATGAGGGCAAGAGAAGAGTTCGCCTTGTGATGCGATTTTGCATGGAGCGCAAAAAATTATTTAATCAGCGCGTGTTGGGATATTGTGCCTTTTTTCACTCGGCTTGATGGGCCTTCTGCGCAGTTTTTTGATGCGTTTTTGCAATTTTTTTAGCTTAAGGAGAAGCTTCCACTTGGCTGTGTCTTGGTTACAGCATGGCTTTAGAAGAGCTAACTATTTGAATTTATTGTTTTGAGCTAAATTAAAAAATTGAAAATTGCGATATTTTTGGGCTGTGGCATACGAGTTGCTATTTCAAATTTAATGATTATTTCGGCGATTCACCGTAGTTAGCAGTTGATCGCATGGGCGCATGGAAGCAGCCATTCTTTGGCGAGAATGCGCATTTTTACCCTATGTAAGGAGTAGTCAGCCTTGGGAAGGCCAAAGTTCATTACGGCGGAGGAAGCTGCTTCTCTTGTTAAAAGTGGCGACACAGTCGGGTCATCGGGTTTTATTGGCATGGGCCATGCCGAAGAAGTTACCCATGCCCTGGAAAAGCGTTTTCTGGAAACTGGAGAGCCTTCCGGGCTGACCCTGACCTGGGGTTCGAGCCAGAGCGATACCAAGACAAAATGCGGTTGCAACCGTTTTGCGCACCCGGGTTTTGTCAAGCGGCTCATCGCCGGGCATATCGGTATGCAGTATGACCTCTCCAGAATGGCCATGGAAGATGAGTTTGAAGCCTACAATATCCCGCAGGGCGTGCTGATGCATCTTTTGCGGGCCAAGTCCGGCAAAAAACCCTGTGTTGTAACGCCTGTGGGGCTTGGCACTTATGCCGACCCCCGCGAAACCGGCTGCAAGCTCAACCCCCGCACCGTGGCAAACGGCCCGGACATGGTAAGCCTGATCGAAATTGATGGTCAGGAATACCTCATGTACAAAACTTTTCCGATCAATGTGGCCTTGTTCCGGGGCACAACTGCGGATACGCGCGGCAATATCTCCATGGAAAAGGAAGGCATCATTTGCGAAGCCTATTCCATGGCTGCGGCCGCCCGCGCTTCGGGCGGCATTGTAATTGCCCAGGTGGAGCGCGTGGTCAAGGAGGGCAGCATCCATCCGCAGATGGTGCGCGTTCCCGGCATCTTGGTGGACTATATTGTCGTGTGTTCTGACCCGCAAACCTTCCACCGCCAGTCCTATACCAATTATTATGATCCCTCTTTGAGCGGGGAATGCAGAATCCCCCTGGACAATATCGCCCCCATGCCCCTGAGTGAACGGCGGGTCATCAGCCGCCGTGCTGCTTTTGAACTGAAGCGGGACGCAGTAGTCAACCTGGGCGTGGGCGTACCTGCGGAAGTTGGCAATGTCTCAGCCGAAGAGGGCCTCTCCGAGTATATGACCCTGACGGTTGAGCCTGGCCCTGTGGGCGGCGTTCCCTGCGCCAACCTGGAGTTCGGCTGCTCCTACAATCCCGAAGCCCTCATTGACCACACTTTCCAGTTCGATCTCTACGATGGTGGCGGCCTGGACATTGCCGTGCTTGGCCTGGCCGAAGTGGATGAGGAAGGCAATGTCAATGTGAGCAAGTTCGGCCCGCGCGTTTATGGGGCTGGAGGCTTCGTTAATATTACCCAAAATGCAGCCACGGTGATCTTTGCGGGCACGCTTACAGCTGGCGGCCTGAAAGTGGCTGTGCAGGACGGTAAGGTATCCATCCTCTCAGAAGGCAAGGTTAAGAAGTTTCTGAACAAGGTTGGACACAAAACCTTTTCCGGGCTTCAGGCGCGCAAGGGCGACCAGAAAGTGCTCTATGTGACGGAAAGAGCGGTGTTTGAACTGCGCAAGGATGGCCTGACCCTGACGGAAATAGCGCCTGGGATTGATCTGGAAAGCCAGGTACTGGCCTGCATGGAATTTAAGCCGCGCATCGCCCCTGACCTTAAAGAAATGGATCTGCGTATTTTTAGGCCAGGCCCGATGGGCATAGCTGAGGAGGTTCTTGCCCGCTAGTTTGCGCCAGAGCCACGGGTTTACGGTGTGTTTGCCGCGCAAAGCGCAGCATTTGTTCATAGTTACAATATCAAGGAGGATTTGAGAGATGAGCTTCGTAAATGTTAAAGTGCAAGACTATATTGCCACAGTCACCTATGATCGTCCCAAGGCCAACGCCACCAACCGTGCGGCCTATCTTGAACTGCGCGATACTTTTTATGGGCTGGAGAAGCGTGAGGACGTCAAGGTGGTCATTCTCACCGGCGGCGGCAAGATTTTCATGGCCGGCAATGACTTTGACGAATTCGGTGAATTCTACGAACACGGCAGCTGCGCGGCATATTACGATACCATCCGCAATGCCTATATGTCGGTGAAAAACTGCGTTTATCCCGTGATTGGCGCGATCAACGGCGCTGCTGCCGGTGCCGGATGCGCTTTTGCCGGCTGCTGCGACGTGCTCCTGGCGGTACAGGGCGCCAAGTTTCTGCTTTCGGAAATCAAGGTGGGCATCATCGGCGCCGATGGCTTTGCCTCCCTTATGGTGCCGGAAAAGGTACTCCGCTACATGGCTTTTTCGGGCAATCCTGTCACTGCGGAACAGATCTACGCCTGGGGCGGCATCCACAAAGTGGTGGCCAGGGAAGATCTGATGAACGAAGCGCTCTCCGTTGCGCGTGAATTTGCCGCCAATTCGCGGCGCTCTCTGATGCTCTGGAAGCGTTGTCTCAACCAGAACTATGACCACGATCTGCCCAAGAAGTTTGAGAACAATTTGCGTTGCACTGTGGAATTCCAGGCTTATCCCGATTTCAAGGAAGCCTCTGTAGCTTATATGGAAAAAAGGGATCCAAAATACAACAACAAATAGCGAAGGGGTGGCCGGTATAACCCGCCCTCGCAAGCTTGCTCCCATTGGCTTTGCCGCTCGGAATGTTTGTCCGGCGATCCTTGGATATAAACCGCTAACGAAAGGAATTGGAATGAAGTCAAAGAACCAAGCAAAGGATGTGACCAATCCTACGGCTGCTGATGTTCAGGAAAAGAACATTCAGGAAATCATCAACGCTCACCAGATGAGCAGAAGGCGCTTTTTGCAGGGCACGGCAGCCGCTGCCGCCGCGCTATCGGTTGGACCTTTCTTTCTGAGAGAAAGCTCTGCCGCCGCTTCAGACGAATGGAAACTGGGCCTGATTTTTCCCCTGACAGGCAATCTTGCCTTTGGCGGCAATGAAGGCCTTGCCGGTTGCGAAATCGCCCAGGAAATGGTCAACGACAAGGGTGGCGCCAACACCCTTGCGGGCAAGAAAAAAATCGTCTTCGCCCGCGCCAACGCGCCGGATCAGACGGCCGGCACTGCCGAAATGAACCGCCTGATCAGCAACGAAAAAGTCAAGCTGGTCACCGGCAGTTTCTCCTCGGCCATTGCCAACACCGCTGTCCCTGTTGCTGAGCGCAACAAGGTTCTCTACTGGGAAGGTAACGCCGTGCTTACAGACCTGACCAAGCGCGGCTATAAGTACCTGTTCCGCTGTGTTGCGCCTGCGTCTTTCTCCGGTGGCGACTCTGCCAGCTTTGTGGCTAACTACATCGCCCCGAAGATTGGCAAAAAGCCCGAGGACTTCACCATTGGCGTGGCCTGGGAAGACGGCGCCTATGGCGCTTCCGTGCGCGATGGTATTAAGGAGCGGGCCAAGAAGCACAATCTGAAGATTGTGGCGGACGAAGGCTATAACGCCAAATCCACGGATCTTTCCTCCCTGGTGCTTAAACTCAAGGCAGTTAATCCTGACGCCATTCTGGCGGCCAGCATCGGGGCTGACGCCATCGTGCTCTGCAAGCAGCTGCGCGATCTGGATGTCAATCCCAAGGCCATCATCGGGACAAGCGCCGGCTGGGGCGTGCCCAATCTGGCACAGAACATTGGCAAGACCGTCAATGGCATCTTCAGCTCGGACTTCCCCTGCGACGTGAACGCCAAGGCCCTGTTGCCGGAAGCCCTGGCCATGCGTGAAGAATTCATGAAACGCTACAAGGCCAAGAAAAACGGCCAGCTGCCTTCAGCCAACGCCTGGCTGTCCTTTGCGGCAACCATGGTTCTGCTCAATGAGGTTCTCTCCAAGGTCAAGTCGCTTGATCCGGACGAGGTAAAAGAGGTGGCCCTTTCCCTGGATCTGCCTGAAGGCTCAATGGCTAACGGCTGCGGCGTCAAGTTTATCCCGCATGATCAGGAAAACGGCGGCCAGAACAGCAGGGCCTTCTGCACCATCCTCCAGTGGCTTGGTGACAGGGTAAATGTGGTTTACCCCGAAAAGTACGCCAACCGTGCCCCCGAAAGCATTCCTCTGCCAAAGTGGTCTGAGCGCGGGTAACGCATAACCTGAAGTTTACCGGCGGGCGGTCGCATTTATGCGGCCGCCAGGCCGGGTAGTTGCCTGAAACGGGCGATCCCCGGGCCGTACTTTTCCACACTCCACACGAGGAAGCCAACGTGTCAGATGCCCCAATTTTCGCGCAACTCATCGTTTCCGGCCTGCTGATTGGCGGAGTGTACGCGCTGATCTCCATTGGCCTTACGTTGATTTTCGGTGTGATGCGGATAGTGAACTTTGCCCATGGCGAGTTCCTGATGCTCTCCATGTATATCAGTTTCTGGCTGGTCACGAGCCTGGGTATGTCCCCCTATGTGGCGCTGCCGTTTGTATCTCTGGCAATGTTTATCTTCGGCGCAGTGGTCTATATCCTCGTCATCCGGCGAGCGCTTTCTTCGGCCATGGTGGTGCAGATATTCGCCACTGTTGGCCTGGGCCTGCTCATGTCCAACTGCGCCCTTGTTTTCTGGACCGCAGACTACCGCATGATGCAAAGCAGCATCGGCTCACAGGTACTGAGTGTGGCTGGCTTGCAGATTGGCACGGCCTCCTTGATCGCTTTCTGTATGTGCCTTGTGGTGACGCTGCTGCTCTTCGCCTTTATCACCTTTACCTTCACTGGCAAGACCATTCGCGCAACCGTGCAGGACAGGGCCGCCGCCCAGCTTATGGGCGTGAATATTGACCGGGTGTATATGCTCACTTTTGCCCTGGGATCGCTGCTGGTGGGTGTTGCCGGCGCCCTCTTGGCTCCCATCTACCCCGTCTATCCCACAGTGGGCACCAGCTATGGCGTCATATCTTTCGTGGTGGTTGTACTCGGCGGCATGGGCAGTATGCCAGGAGCGCTGCTTGGCGGCCTGATTATTGGCCTTGTGGAAACCCTGAGCGGTTATTTCATTGATACCGGGCTAAAGCAGGCCGTGTATTTTGCAGTGTTCATTCTGGTACTTATATTCCGTCCCACTGGCCTCTTCGGTCAGAAGGGGGCTGAGGAGATTGGTCTCTTATGAAAAGTGAACAATCTTTACTGAACCCGAACCACCGGGACGATATTTTCAGAATCAGGGCCGAAAGGCGGCGCTCCATAATTGTGACCGCCGTGGTTGTGGCTGTGGTCATCCTTATTCCCTTTGTGCTGGAGCATCGTTTTTACCGCAACGTCATATCGCTGATCTGTCTCTGGGGGGCTATGGCTGGCGCCTGGAATATTCTGGGCGGCTATGCTGGCAAATTTTCCCTTGGTAATGCTGCCTTTTTCGGAACTGGGGCTTACACCTCAACTATCATGTTCGTGAAGGGGGGCGTTTCCCCCTGGATTGGCATGCTGGTTGGCATGGGCATATCGGTTGCCCTGGCGCTTTTTCTGGGCATCATTACCCTGCGCCTCAAGGGAAAGTTCTTTGCCCTGTGTACTATCGCCTTTATTGCCCTTATGGAAATCGGGGCCGTGCATCTGCGCGGGTTTACCGGCGGATCGGAGGGTATGCTGATTCCCTGGAAGCCCGGCATTAAGAATATGATTTTTGAAAGCGACCTTGTCTGGGTATATGTGCTCATGGGCTATATGTTCTTTGTGTACTTCCTGAGCCGCTGGCTGGAAGTCCGCCCCCTGGGCTATCGCTGGGTCGCCTTGCGCGAAAATGAAGATGCAGCAGAGGCGCTGGGCATAAACACCTTTGCGGCCAAGCTGTCATCCTTCGCGCTCAGCGCGGCGCTGACCTCCATCGGCGGTTCGCTGTACGCCCAGTATAGTATGTTCATTGAGCCAATCTATGTCTTTGGCCTTGAACTCTCCACGCAGTTCGCCCTATATACGATCATCGGCGGCATGGGAACGGCGCTAGGGCCAATTATGGGCGCGGCGCTGATCACCCCGCTGGAAATATTCCTCCGCTCGTCTTTCCCGGAATTGGCAAGCGGCGTCAGTATGGCTATGTACGCGCTACTGCTGATCATCGTGGTGCTGTTCATCCCCAATGGCTTGGTCATGGAAGCGGGTAGCAGGCTCAAGAAATTGTTTGCCCGTAGTTTAGGCAGTGCACCCGCGCCCAGCGGACAAGCTAGCGGAGGGGGATGCAAATGCTGAAGACCGAATCCCTGACCATGCGTTTCGGCGGCCTGACTGCCGTAAACAATGTCAATATGGAGATTGGGGATCATGAACTCGTTGGCGTGATTGGCCCTAATGGAGCCGGAAAAACCACGCTTTTCAACATGATAACGGGTTTTTACGCCCCAACGGAAGGCAAGGTGTTCTTTGACAGTACAGATGTGACCGGCTGGAAGACGCACAGAATCACTGCTTCCGGGCTTTGCCGTACTTTCCAGATCACAAAGCCTTTCCAGCACCTTACCATTCTTGAAAATGTCGTCATTGGCGCGCTCTGGCACGAGAGTGACATGGGCGATGCCCGCTGTATTGCGCGAGCTGCATTGGAGAAGGTGGGACTCCTGGATGTGGCCGAACGCAAGGCCACGGGGCTGCCCATTGGCTTCCGCAAAAAGCTGGAGCTGGCCAGGGTGCTGGCTGCCGAACCCAAAATGATTCTATTGGATGAGGTCATGGGTGGGCTTACCCCCCAGGAAGTGCAGGAAATGTCGGAAGTTATCGCCCGCATTTATGAGCAGGGCACAGGCGTAGTGATGATCGAGCACGTCATGAGCGCTGTAATGTCGCTCAGCCAGCGGATCATCGTGCTGAACCAGGGAGAGCTCATAGCGGCGGGAAGCCCCGAAGAGGTACGCAATAACGAGCAGGTCATCGAAGCATACCTGGGCAAAAGATACGCGCGCACGGCCCATTAACCAAATCGTATTCCAGGGGAATCCTCATGGCGTTAGATGTGAAACAGCTGTACGCATACTACGGCGACTTTCAGGCCCTGAACGATATTTCGCTCAAGGTGGAAGAGAACCAGGTGGTGGCCCTTGTCGGAGCCAACGCAGCCGGCAAGAGTACCCTTATCAACTGCCTTTCGGGAACATTGCGCCAGAAACGCGGCGTGATCACTTTCAACGATAAGCGCATTGACAATCTGCCTGCAAATAAAATCGTAGAGCTGGGGGTCATCCAGGTGCCAGAGGGGCGCAGGGTCTTTCCTTTCATGTCGGTGCTTGAAAATATCGAAATGGGGGCGTATGTACCCGGCGCTCGTACGCACCTTAAGGAAAACATGGAAAAGGTGTTTGAGTTGCTGCCCATCCTCAAGGATCGCCGCAAGCAGATGGCCGGTTCCATGTCCGGCGGCGAACAGCAGATGCTGGCCATCGGCCGGGCGCTCATGAGCGAGCCTAAGCTGCTCATGCTGGATGAGCCAACCTTGGGGCTTGCGCCCATCATCGTGGACAAGGTCTTTGATCTCGTCACCAACATTAAGAAACTGGGAACCATGGTTCTGCTGGTGGAGCAGAATGTGCAACATGCCCTGGACATATCCGATTATGGCTATGTTCTGGCCAACGGCTCACTGCTGATGGAGGATACAGGCAAAAACCTGTTGCACAATGAGGATCTGATCAAGGCCTATATGGGTATTTGAGTCCAGAAGCTTTACTTAGCAGACTGCGTCTGTACAAACCTTATTTTTGAAAGGAGTCTTCCAATGGATTTTGCATTGAGCGAGGATCAGAAACTCATCCGCAATATGGTGCGGGAGTTTGCGGACAATGAAATCAAGCCCATTGCAGCGGAGATAGACAAGGAACACAAGTTCCCTGTTCAAACCGTGAACAGAATGAAGGAGCTTTCGCTCTTCGGCCTGGGCATCCCGGAGGAATACGGCGGAACAGGCGTGGATTCAGTGGCCGCGGCCCTGGTCTATGAGGAGCTTGCGCGTGTGTGCGCCGCGCACAGCATCATTCTTTCAGTGCATGGCATGGCTACCAAGCCCATCCTCTACTTCGGCACTGAAGAGCAGAAGAAAAAGTATCTTCCGCCTATGGCTTCAGGGGCGAGCATCGGCTGCTTCTGCCTGACCGAGCCTGGCGCCGGCACAGACGCGGCAGCCCAGTCCAGCCGTGGCGTGCGCGAGGGCGACAAATTCATCATCAACGGCTCCAAGGTCTTTATCACCAACGGGGCTGTGGGCGGCACCTATGTGATTTTCGTCATGACCCAGCCTGAAAAGGGGCTGAAGGGTATCACATCCTTCATTGTCAGCCGCGACAATCCTGGCTTGAAGATCGGCCAGACCGAAGAAAAAATGGGTATTTGCGCCTCTTCAACCACAGAAGTAATTTTTGAGAACATGGTTGTGCCCGTGTCGGACATGATTGGTCAGGAAGGTGAAGGCTTCAAGATTGCCATGCGCGCACTCGATGCCGGGCGCTTCGGCGTGGCAGCCCAGGCTGTGGGTATAGCCCAGGGCGCGCTGGAGGCTGCTGTTGCCTATATCAAGGAGCGCAAGCAGTTTGGCAAGCCCATCTCGGCCAATCAGGGCATCCAGTGGAAGGTAGCGGATATGGCTAACGCCATTGAAGGCAGCCGCGTGCTCACCTATCAGGCGGCATGGTACAATGATCAGCCTGGGCGCTGGAGCAAGTATTCGGCCATGGCCAAGCTTACGGCCGGACGCATGGCTGTAGATGTGACCCGCGATGCCATTCAGCTGCACGGCGGCATAGGCTACACCTCGAACTATCCTGTGGAGCGCTTCATGCGCGACGCCAAGATTACCGAAATCTACGAAGGCACCAACGAAGTGATGCAGATGGTCATTTCCGGCTCGGTGCTAGCCTGAACCCAAGCCGCCCCGCGTGTCCGCATGGAGGCGCGGGGCGACCTTTCCCAGTGAGAGTGTGATGAAAAAAATAGCTGTCTGCTATAAGTGGGTGTTGTCCGATGCGGACATTCGCATCCAGCCTGGCACCCGCAAGCTGGATTTGGAAAAATGCAAGGCGCAGATTAACGACTATGACCGCATGGGCATGGAAATCGGCGTGCGCCTCAAGGAAGCCGCCAAGTGCGAGCTTGTGGGCGTAACCTGCGGGCCTGCCGCTCTGGCCTCGGCCAGGGACGCGCTGTCACGCGGCCTGGACGCCGTGTATGCCCTGGAGGATCCGGCCCTGGCCAAGGCTGACAGCACGGTTACAGCCAAGGTGCTGGCGGCCATGATCCGCAGCCTTGGTGATGTGGATGTTGTGATCTGCTCCGAAGGCTCCAGCGATAATTACGCCCAGCAGGTTGGCCCGCGCCTGGCGGCCTTGTTGGGCTTTGCTTCCGTGAGCTATGTAAGCGCGGCAGAGTTCAATGGAACAGATCTGACGCTTGAGCGCAAACTGGAAGACTGTGTGGAATGTGTGCGCGTAACCGGGCCAGTGGTGATCTCCGTTGTCCCAGATATATGTGAAGCGCCAATTCCCAGTGTCAAACAGATTCTCGCGGCCAAGAAAAAGCCTGTTACCTCCCTGAGCCTGGCAGACGCGGGACTTGCCCCGGAAGCTCTTGAGCCGCAGCTATCTGTACTCAGCGTTACAGCGCCCCTTTCCGAGCGCAAGCAGCTGCGCCTGAACCCGGAGGGCGTGGCCCTGGATGCAGCGGCGGCGGAACTGGTGAAACGTCTGGCCGCAGACGGCGTACTCTAAGGAGATTTTCATGCGCTCAATCTGGATTATCGCAGAAGATATACCCGCACTGGCAACGCTGGTGTCCTGCGCCAGAGCTGTCAGCCCTGACGCAGAAATTACGGCTTTCATCGAGGGCGATGAAAATTCAGCCCGCGAGGCCGTGGCCCTTGGGGCAGCAAGGGCCTATGCCCTGCCTCTGCCCGCAAATACCCTGTGGGAGAGCTACGCCCCTACGCTTGCGGAGATGGCTAAGGCCGAGAAGCCAGCGCTCATTCTTTTGGCCTCCAGCCGCCGTTGCCGCGATCTGGCTGCACAGATGGCGGCCCTGCTGGACGCCCCCTGTTTTTCTGGTGTGAAGAATCTTGCCTGCACAGCAGATGGCGTCAGCGGCGAAACACAAGTTTACGGCAGCCTCGGTGTAGCCAAGTCGGTCACCCGCGAGCCGCTGGTTCTTGCCACTCTGGCTGCCAACTCCTTTGAGCCTGCAACTGCTGATTCGCAGCGTACTGGTGAGGTGCATACACTTTCCCCGGCAAAGGGTGTGGAGATGACCCAGCGCAAGGCCAAGGCCGCGCAAAGCGTCAATCTGGGCGCAGCCGAGAGGGTCGTTGGCGTTGGCCGCGGCGTGGGCGAGGAGAAGGATCTTGAGATCATCAGCGCCCTGGCGGCTGCCCTGGGCGCAGACATTGGCTGCTCGCGGCCCATAGCGGAATTTTTTAAATGGATGCCTGAGGAACGCTACATTGGCATCTCTGGGCAGCAAATCAAGCCCAAGCTGTACCTGGCCATAGGCATTTCCGGCCAGGCTCAGCACTATTTCGGCGTGCGGGACGCTTCCGTCATTGTGTCTGTAAACAGCGACCCGGAGGCATTGTTCAGCGAACAGTCCGACTACTACCTGGTGAGTGACTGGAAGGAAGCCGTGCCCGCGCTTATGCAGGCATTGGGCAAGGGCTAGGAGTTTTGCCATGGCCGATTATGATGCCATAGTGGTTGGCGCGGGGCTTGCCGGGGCAAGCGCTGCGCTGTGCATGGCCAAGGGGGGCATGAGCGTGCTCGTAGTGGAGCGGGGCGACAGACCGGGAGCAAAGAACGTCTCTGGTGGCCGCCTGTACGGGCACAGTCTGGAAAAAATTCTGCCCGGCTTTGCGTCCGAAGCCCCTGTGGAGCGCCGCATCACGCGCGAGAAGTTGTCCATGCTCACGCGCGAAAGCTGCGTGAGCCTAGATTTTTCTTCCACCCGTCTGGAAGATCCGGCCTTTGCCTCCTACAGCGTACTCCGGGCGGCGTTTGATGCCTGGCTTGCAGGCAAGGCCGAGGAAGCAGGCTGTGATGTGGTCTGCCCCGCTGTAGTGGATGAGCTTTTGTGGGATAATGGCCGCGTGAGCGGGGTTCGCGCCGCCGAAGACGAACTTACAGCCGATGTGGTGCTGCTGGCAGACGGCGCCAACGGTTTGCTTGGCCAGCAGGCCGGGCTAAGTCGGACGCCGCCACCATCAATGCTGGCCGTGGGCTGCAAGGAAGTCATAGCCTTGCCCGAAGGCGTGATCAATGACCGCTTTAACCTGGAAAAGGGCGAAGGCGCGGCGCAGCTTTTTGCGGGCGAGGCATCACAAGGGCTGGTGGGCGGCGGCTTCATCTATACCAACCGTGAGAGCCTGAGCGTGGGCCTGGTAATCTCGGTGCAGTCGCTGGCACAAAGTAGCGCACGCCTTCCCGATATGCTGGAAGCCTTTTTGGAAAATCGTGCGCTCAAGCCGCTATTGGCAGGCGGCACGCTGCTTGAGTATTCGGCGCATCTTGTCCCCGAAGGCGGCATCAATATGCTGCCGCAGCTGGCTGGTGATGGGGTGCTGCTCCTGGGCGATGCTGCTGGCCTGTGCCTGAACCTTGGCTACACGGTGCGCGGTATGGACTATGCCATTGCCTCTGGTATGCTAGCTTCCGAAACCGCCCTGGCGGCCAAGGCCAAACGCGACTATTCCGCCACGGCGCTTGGCGAATACAAAACGCGCCTGGAACAGAGCTTTGTGCTCCAAGATTTGCAGACACATCGCCGCGCACCAGAATTTATTGAGCACACGCCGCGCATCTATGGTGATTACCCCCGCATGGCAGAGGAGATCTTCACCGCCATGTTTACTGTCAACGGCCCTTCACAGCTGCTGGTGAAAAAGGCACTCCCTGTGCTGCGCAAGGCCGGGATATTCGGGCTTATCAAGGATAGCTTCAGAGGGGGCCGCGCTCTATGAACATTGAACAAAAGCTGGCGGTGGACAAGTTTGTAGTGGATGAAGGTGCGCCACACATCGTGCCCCACGAGGAATATATGGATGCAGCCCTCAAGGAAACGCTGACCCGTGTATGCCCCGCCGGGCTATACACTCTCGCCGATGACGGCAAGCTGGTCTTTGAATATGCCGGATGCCTTGAGTGCGGCACCTGCCGCATCGTCTGCGCCCAAAAGCCGCAGGCGCTGGAGTGGAAGTATCCGCGGCCATCTTTCGGCGTGCAGTATCGCTTCGGCTAGAGGGCCAGCGCCAAAAGGGAAAAATCAGCGCGTAGGCAGGCCCAAGTCGTGCATCTTTTTGTACAGCTTGTTGCGTGAAATGCCTAGGATCTTTGCGGCCAGGCTCTTGTTGTTCTTTGCGCTGGAAAGCGCAGCCAGAAGCGCCTTGCGTTCGGCCTCAGCGCTGGCATGTGCCAGCTTGGGCGTTGTTGCCGGGCTTTGCTGGCCATCGCTTGGGGCTTCATCGTCCACTTCTTTGAGAAAACGTGCAGGCAGGTGCTGAACTGAGAGCATCTGTTCTTCGCTGCCCATATCATAAAGGGCGAAGGTAAGCACATTGCGCAATTCGCGCACATTGCCCCGCCAGGGATAACGGCTGAAGAGCCGATAAACTTCATTGGCTACGTTGATTTCCTTCATGCGCTTACGGCCCAGTGTGCTTTCCACAAAGTGGCGAACAAGCAGGGGAATGTCGCTGGTGCGCTCGCGCAAGGGCGGAACGACTAATTCCAGAATATTGAGCCGGTGATAGAGATCCTCGCGAAATGTCCCCTCCTTCACCAGGGAGAGCAAATTCTTGTTTGTGGCCGCAATAACGCGAAAGTCCGCATGCAGTTTTCCTGAGAAACCGATTTTTTGAATTTCACCACTCTCCAGTACGCGCAGAAGCTTGGCCTGCATCGCAAGGGGCAGATCCCCTATTTCATCGAGAAAGATTGTGCCTGTGTCGGCAAGCTCAAACTTGCCTTTCATGCCTGCGGAGCGCGCCCCTGTGAATGATCCCGCTGTGTAGCCGAATAGCTCCGACTCAATGAGTTCGTGGGGAAGCGCTGCGCAGTTGACGGTGACAAAGGGTTTTTCGGCGCGGGGGCTTGCTGTGTGCAGGGCTTGGGCCACCAGTTCCTTGCCAGTCCCAGACTCGCCGACGACAAGGATGTGCTCTTCGCAACGGGCAAAACGGCTGCCCAGTTTTTTCATTTCCTGCATACTTTCGCTTTCGCCGATGATGCTGGCGAAAGTATGCAACATACCCGGTTTTTTGAGCATCTTGTATTCAAGGTAGTCAGCCTTCTCTTCCAGGTTCTTGATTGTACTGAGCAGGCTGAGCAATTTATCTTTGCCTGTATTGGTAGGTATGGCTTCAATGATCACGCCAAGGAGTTCGCCCTGGGCGTTGAGGATGGGATAACGGAAGGAAACACCTTGCGAATTGTCGGCAGTAACGCTTGTACACAGGGTCATTTCCTTGGTGCGGATGGCCTCCATCACTCCCTGTTCCGAGGTGAGGAATAATTCGGAAACATGATGCCCTAAGATACTTTTGACAAAGCCAAACATTTCCATGAAAGCCGGGTTGGCATAGAGAAAGATTCCCTGGGCCGAAAGGACGGCTACGCCAGTGTGCAGCAAATCAAAAGTATGGGCGTGCGGGCTTTGGGCCAGGTCTTCGAGAGAGGCATAAGGACTGTTGGCGATTTCAGGCATATATTTCATAAGAGGTGAAAGATTTCGCCTTACACTCTTAATTATGATGAGCATAGGCCGAATGGTCAAGAGCGCACGCTTTAACGCAAGGATATATGCAGAGTTATTTTTTCATGCTCCTATGCGCTGGGAAGAGAAAAATGTCGCCCCGCCTGTCTGAATGGGAGCGGGGCGAGAAAGTCAGCAGACAATCACCACTTGCTATGTATGCTAAAGGGCGCCCATATGCCGCGGGAGAAAGAGCGTCAGTTCCGGGAATAGCAAGAGGATCACCATGGTTACAATCAGCACCAGAGTGAAAGGCAGGGACTCGCGGATAAGATCGCTGAAACTGGCCTTGCTAATGCCCTGGGCCACATAGAGGTTTACCCCTACAGGGGGCGTGATGAAGCCTATGCACAAGCAAACGGTCATCAAAATCCCGAAGAATACAGGGTGGTAGCCCTGGCTCTTGACGATGGGTAAAAACAGGGGCGTGAAAAGCACGATGTTGGAGATGGTGTCCAGAAACATCCCGCCAATGAGCAGGAGCAGGAGAATAATCAGCATAATAAGCACATTCGAGCTGGTCATTTCCAGCATACTTGTGGCTACCATGGTGGGAACATGCTCAATGGTCAGCAGGCGTCCAAAGGTGGTGGCGCCACCAAGAATGAACATGACCACAGCAGAGAGTATTCCGGCTTCGACCATGGCATCTTTGATTTTGCTTATGGTCAGAGTGCGGTAGATGCAAACGCCTACAAAGAGTGCATAGACAGCGCCTACCACAGAGGCCTCGGTGGGGGTGAATACGCCGCCATAGATGCCGCCCAGAATGATTACCGGCAGGAATAGCGCCCATTTGGCCTCAGCCAGCACCTTGCAGAGCCCGGGGGCATCCTTCTCGCGTGCAACGCCCTTATAGCCACGCCTGCGGCTGATGAACCAGTTAACGGCCATAAGCGCTACACCCATGAACAGGCCGGGCACAACGCCGCCGATAAACATGGCCGTAACCGATGCTCCGGCGCTGACTCCATAGACAATCATGGGGATGCTCGGAGGTATGACCGGGCCGATAGTTGCCCCTGCGGCCATGAGCGCTCCGCCATAGGCAGGGCTGTATCCGCGCTTGGTCATGGCCGGGATAAGAAATCCGCCAAGTGCGGCCACCACGGCTGGACCTGAACCTGAAATGGCGGCAAAAAGCATACAGGCTACAATGCCCGCAGCGCCAAGGCCGCCAGCCGCTGTGCCGGTGAGTGTTTCCGCCACGTTGATGATTTCTGTGGCCTGCCCCGAGCGTGACATAAGGGAGCCAACCAGCATGAAAAAGGGAATGGCCATCAGCGGAAAGGAATCCGAAGTAGTGACCATGGCCTGCGCCAGAATATTGAACATCAGCGGGTTGGGGGAAACAAAGGCAAAAACGAAAGCACAGGCCCCGGCCAGGGCAAAGCCAATGGGCACTCTTAGAATCATCAGTACGAAGAGCACTGTAAGCAGAGCAGTTACCATTGCTATATCACCTCGTCATCCGCAGCGGGTTTATCTGCCCCGGGAGAAGAAATATTTTTAATCAAGGGCCATACACCGTATATGGCAGTGCGGATGGCAAGCCCCAGCATACCCAATACGCCAGCAAGATACATACTCCAGGCCGGAAGCCAGGGGATGGAAGAAAAATATTGCGGATGCTCTACCTGAGCCGCCATTATCCTGGAGATAAGCCAGGCCAGGACGATGCTCAGAAAGATGGTGAACAATCCGGCCACGATATTGATGATCCGCGTAACGGAGTCGGGCAGGAAAAGCTGGGTGACATCAATACAGATATGCATACTGTGTTTGCTGGCGAGGCTGATTCCCATGAATGTCACCCACACGAAAAAAATGCGCACCAGCTGCTCAGCCCAGGCAAAACTGTAGGCGAGCACATAGCGTGAAAATACCTGGATAAACAAAATGGCTAGCGCGGCAGACATCAGGACGAAAATGACGCGCTCCTCGGTTTTGTCCAGTTGGTGCAGAATCTGTTTCCAGTTCATGACGCCTCCTGTGCGTAAAAGCCCGATGTTGCACTTTATTATTCACGGATTGCGCAGCCTGGTCTGCCCTTTGCGGGCTTGAGGCAGCAATCACGTCCGAGGCGCAACACCGGGCCGGTGGATTACTTCTGTAGTTTTTCGACCTTTTCAAGCATACCATTAAACTTGGGAGACCACTCCTTGTACACTGGTTCCACTGCAGCGCGGAACTTGGCCTTCTGCTCAGGAGTCAGCTCGACGATCACGTTACGCCCTTTTTTCTTCAGTTCTTCCTTGATCTCGGCGTCCATCTTGCGGGTAAGATCGCGCTCGTAATCGCGGCCCTCAATGGCTGCTTCTTTCAGCCACTGCTTCTGCTGGTCAGTCAGCTTGTCCCAGATGGGCTTGGAAACAAGAATCGGAATGGGGTCATAGACATGGCCGGTTTCAATGATGTAGGGCTGCACGTCGGCGAAGCCGGAAAGCTTGATATTCACATAGGGGTTTTCCTGGCCGTCAACCACGCCCTGCTGGAGGGAGGAGAGAATTTCGGAATAGGCGATGGGCACCGGGCTTGCGCCAAGGGCCTTGAAGTGTGCGATATGCAACGGGTTTTCCATGACGCGGAACTTGAGCCCCTTCATGTCCTTAGGCTCGCGCACTTCCTTTTTGGAGGTGGTCATATGCCGCCAGCCCTGGGTCCACCAGGCCAGGCCGATGTAGTTGGATTTTTTCAGTTCATCAAAAATTTTGTCGCCCACTTCACCGTCCAGGACTTTCTCTGCAGCTTTGTCGTCACTAAAGAGATAGGGCATATCCAAAAATTCGCAGGCTTTGTTGAAGCCGCTCAGAGGCGCAATGGAAGGAGCCTGCATTTCCAGCACGCCGGACTGGAGTTGCTCCAGAGTTTCACGGTTATTGCCCAGCTTGCCGTTGCCGAACACTTCCATCTTCATGGTTCCGCCGGATTTTTTAGCCAGAATGTCGGCCATATGCCTTAAGCCGATGTTCAAAGCGGACGTGTCGGAAACCTGGTCGGAAATTTTCAGCACGATGGGTTTCTGCGCTGTCTGAGCAGCCAGAACGGACGAAACAGACATGAGCGTCCAGGCAGCCAGGAAAAGAAACAGACTCAGGCGTTTCATTTGGACTCCTTAGTAAAGTGGTTTTATTCAAACTGGCATCAGGCTCTTCCCTCAGGGGGAAGTGCTTCTGCCATTGCCTCCAAAATGTGAAAAGCGCGTTTCAAACGGCCTGGCGAGCGGCGCAGGCCATCTTCCAGTTGCAGGATACAGCCAGGGCAGGCCGTCAAGAGCATATCCGCATCCACAGCGTTTATCGCAGTGATTTTTTTGGCCTGGATTTTTTTGGACAATTCCATATGCGTGAGGGCGTATGTGCCGCCCAGGCCACAACAGGCGTCTGGATTATGCAGTTCGCGGGGGCGTGCGCCAGTGGCAGCCGCAATGAGCGCACGCGGCTCTTCGGCAATATGCTGCCCTTTGCGCAGATGGCAGGGGTCGTGATAGGCCACGGTCATGCCCGTAGGGCTGGAAAGGGCGTTCTTTACGCGCTCCATGCCCACTTTGCGGTAGAGATATTCCGTAATATCCATAGTCCGTTCGGCCATGCTCTGCAGTTGCTCACGCAGGGCGGCATCCTCGCCACAAATATCCAGATAGCTGTGGCGCAATGTGTGCCCGCAGGAGGCGCAGGCGGTGATGATCGGGGCATTACCTTTGAAAGCTGCTATATTGGCTCTGGCCCGATCCAGCGCGGTGTCAAAGTCGCCGCTGGCGATCATGGGCGTACCGCAGCACTCTTGCGCGGACGGCACGATTACCCGGATGCCCAGTGCCGTCATGACCTTTACCAGGCTTTCGGCTATGGAGGTCATGGCGTAGTTGATCATGCAGCCCGTAAAAAACATCACTGTCTCGGCTGAGGAGGACAGCTTGGGCGTATAGGAATCGCGAAACGGCGTGGAGGCGATTTCAGGCACATATTGCTTGCCGTCAACCATCGGCATGGGAAAACGGCGATGCAGTCCGCTTGAACGCGGTACTTTTTTGAAAAAGAGGGGCATGATTTTGCTGCCCATGCGGGCTTCCGCAGCCAATCGTTTGCCAGGCTGCGAAAGTGCCATGCCAAGCATCTTTTTGAGCAGGGGCATACCCTTTTGCTTGGCAAAGACATTCCTGGCCAGCATGACTATTTTGTCGGCCCGAATACTGTTATTGCAACGGCTCACGCAACCTGTGCAAAGCAGGCAATTGTCTATGGCCTCGCGCAAGCGCTCTGTGGGTTCAAGCTCCCCGCGGGCAAGGGCCTGAATCATCATCATCTTGCCGCGGGCGGTATAGCGTTCCGTCAGTTCTTCTGCATATACGGGGCAGTTGGCCTTACAATCACCACAGCGGCGGCATTTGGAAAGCTCGGCATCCGCCAATGGGCCGATAACGCTGAAGGGGTTCTCCGCTTGGCTCATGAGCTTTTTTCCCCTGGCAAAATTTTGTGGGGATTCATGATCCCCTTGGGATCAATGGCTTTTTTCAGTGTACGGATAAAGTCCACCGTGGCCAGATCCAGATTCCAGCACAGCTTGTTGGCCTTTAGAAAGCCAGTGCCATGCTCGGCCGCAATGCGGCCTTCTAGGGCGCATACCGCCCGATATACTTCGCTTCGCGCTTCCTGGGGGAAGGGGCGTTCCGCTTCGCGGCAGGCCAAAAGCTGGTGAATATTCCCATCGCCAAAGTGCCCGAAACAGGCATATTGCACATCGTATTTCTTGGCTGTTTCCGTAATCTTTTTGACCATATCGGGAATGCGCGACATGGGCACGGAAATGTCGTCATCCTTCCAGCGGCCATTGACAAGCATCAGGGCCATGGGCAGCGCGTGGCGCGCGTGCCAGAGGGTATCCATGTCCTTTTCGGTTCTGGCCTTGCGAAAGGTGATGACGCCGCTCTCGTGGCAGACTTTTTCAATGCGCTCCATCTCCACATCAACCTGAGCTTCGCCACCATCAACTTCGATGAGTAGCATGGCGCCCTCGTTAGGCTGGGCGCCGAGGTTGGCAACCTTGTCCACAGCTTCCACACAGTTTCTGTCCAGAAATTCAAGAATGGATGGCCGCACGCCCGTAGCAAAGATGTTGCGTACCGCAACGGCTGCCGCATCAAGGCTTTCAAAGGTGGCCGTCATGATGCGCCTGGCCTGGGGCTTTGGAATGACGCGGATAATGGCCTTGGTGATAATGCCGAGCGTTCCTTCCGAGCCGACAAAGAGTTCCGTCAGGTTAAGGCCAACCACATCCTTGATGCACTTGGAACCAGTGTGGATGATCTCGCCATTGGGCAAAACTACTTCCAGACCCATGACGTAATTCTTGGTCACGCCATATTTGACCGCCCGTATGCCGCCTGCATTTTCGGCAATGTTGCCGCCAATGGTGGAAAAGGCAACGGAAGCCGGATCAGGAGGATACATCAGGCCGAATGGCGCTACCGCTTCCTGAATTTTGGCCGTCAGAACGCCAGGCTCAACAATGACTAAAAAGTTTTCCCTGTCTATTTCAAGAATTCGGTTGAGGCGGTCTGTGGTAAGCACAAGGCCGCCCCCTACGGCCAGGCTACCGGCGGTGAAGTTGGTAGCAGAGCCGCGCGGGGTCACGGGAATGTTGTACTTGCCTGCCAGCTTCATGATTGCCGAGATTTCCTCGGCAGATTCGGGCGAGGCTACAACATCCGGCCTAAATTTGCACTCGGTATTGGAGTCATAGGAATATGCAAACATATCTTCAGGTTCTGTCAGAACCCGATCACTACCGAGGAGTTCCTTGAGCGCGTTCAAAAATTCATTGTCAATCACGCTTTCCTCCATCAATCGTTTCAATCGCGGCCACTTGGATTGGGTGTACCCGCATTGCGGTGGCCATCTTCAAGCCCAAGCTTTACAGAGGTCAGGCGCTTTTCCAGGACTCGCGCATTTTGGCCCACTTTTCATCGCGTTGGCGTGTCATTTCCTGCACGTCCGCATCCGTCATGGTCTTGAAGCGCCCTTGTCCGCTGACGTACTCGCTGATCGGGCTGAAAGCCTTGGGATTACGGTTAAGCCTGAATTCGCCGTTTTCATATTCAGCCAGATACCACAAACCGCAATCCACGGCCTTTTTGGCCACTTCAACGGTTTTTGCGGCAGGCATGCTCCACCCTGTTGGACAGGGGGCCATCACATGGATGAAAGATGTGCCATTATGCTCTTTGGCCCTGGCTACTTTTTTGATGAAATCCTGTGGGTAGCCAACGCTGGCAGTGGCAGCATAGCCGATATTGTGCGCAGCCATGATTTCAAACATATTTTTTTTCTGTTTGCTCACGCGCCCGTGCCTTGCGCCGCACACAGAGGTGGTGGTTCTTGCGCCCAAAGGCGTAAGGCCGCTTTCCTGCACGCCAGTGTTCATGTAGGCTTCGTTATCATAGCAGAAGTAGATCATCCGATCGTTGCGATCCACAGCGCCGGACAATGCCTGAATCCCAATGTCCGCCGTGCCGCCATCGCCGGCAAAACCAACTACATAATAATCCTTCAGTCCTAGCTTGCGTGCGGCCGCTTCGATACCCGAAAGTACGGCAGCCGTGGAGGCAAAGAGCGCACACAGCGCGTTCACAAAGAAAGGCATCACAGGATATGTAAAGCCCACTGCGCCCATGCAGCCAGCGGGCACAACGGTGAACACTCTTGGCCCGATTACCTTGAGCGCAAGACGCAGGGCAAGGCTGCCCCCACACCCGGCGCAGGCTTTGTGCCCGAAGAATAGCTCCTGCTCGGAAACATTTTTGATATTCGCAACGGATTTTTTAGGCATTGTTTTCCCACCTCAGGTTGATGAATTTCACCCGTTCGCCCTGGTAGGCTGCATCGAGGCCAAGCAATTCATGGAAGATCGCCTCGATGTTCTCAGTAAAAATATCCCTGGCCGAGAGGCCGCCGATATAGTTGATGCTTTGTGGCTTCTTGATGCAGCGGCTTAGTGCGGAGTTGACATTGGTGAATACCGTGCCTTCAAAACCGTAGGAAATATCCTTGTCCAGCACGCCAATGGCACGCACCCGCTCGCCGAGACGCTTGAATTCTTCAAGCGGGAAGGGGCGCATATAGCGGATGCGCATGAGTCCAACCTTGTGGCCTTCGGCACGCATCTTGTCCACCACCATGCGCACAGTGGAGGAAACACTGCCCAGGGCCACAAGCACGGCATCGGCATCTTCACAGCGATATTCATCCACCAGGCCGCCATAACGGCGTCCAAATGCCTTGGCAAAGGCATCGTCTGTTTCGCGGATCACCTGAGCGGCTGCACACATATCGAGGTGCTGCTTGTGGCGAAATTCGGAGTGCCACTCGTCACCCACGCTGATGCATACGCTGATGGGATTTTCCAGGGACATTTTGTTGGTTGTGACAAAAGGCGGCAAAAAAGCGTCAACTGTATCCTGGGCAGGAATTTCAACGAGTTCGTAAGTATGCGTTAAGATGAAGCCGTCCAGGTTAACCATGATCGGGGTGGACACCCGCGGGTCTTCGGCTATGCGATATGCCTGAAGAATACAGTCCAGAGCTTCCTGCGCGTCTTCCACATAGACCTGAAGCCAGCCGGAATTGAGCAGCATCAGGGAATCACTGTGATCGTTATAAATGCTCCAGGGCATGGCTACAGCGCGGTTGGCGTTCATTATGACCACCGGGAAACGTCCGCCGCTGGCGCTGGGCAAACCCTCAGCCATATACAGCAGCCCCTGGGAAGAGGTGGCGGTAAATGTACGCACACCCATGGCGCTGGCAGCCGTAACAGCAGTGAGGGCGCTATGCTCCGACTCCACCCTGATGTACTCGGAGTCAAGCTCACCGTTATCCACATACTCAGAGAGTTTTTCAACCACAATGGTCTGTGGGCTGATGGGGTAGGCTGAAATAACGGCGGGCCTTGCGAGTTTTACGCCCAGAGCCACCGCTTCGTTACCGCTGATAAATTGCTTGGTGGCTTTCATGGTCATTTTTCCTCCGCGGTCATCACAAGAGCCTGCTTGGGACATTCATTGGCGCATATTCCACAGCCTTTGCAAAAGTCGTAGTCAATGGTGATCTGTTCATTTTGCTCAAAGATTGCACCATCAGGGCAGTACAAATAGCATTGCAGGCACATGATGCACTGAGCATGATTCACAACCGGGCGGCTGGTGCGCCAGCTGGAATTTGTATCGATTAATTGCCCGGCCTTGCCTACGGGCATGGGCATTGTGACGCTGCTGCTCGGACTGATGAATTTGCTTGTGCTTGGTCTTTTCATCTTATTTACCGCCCTTTACTGCATTGTATGCTTCATGCATGAGCTGCTTGTTTTTTTCGAGCAATGAGCCTTTGAAGTGCTTTGAGAGGACTATTTCCGCATTTTCCAGGGGGAACATTCCTGAAATGCCGGCAACCGCACCGAGCATGGCCACGTTGGTGATTGGACGGCCCAGGATTTTCAGGGCCATCTGCGTGGCGTTCAGGGCAATCAGCTTGTGCTGCACAAAGGAGTATGCCTCGGGTTTTACTGTATTGACGATAAGAATACCGTCATCGTCCAAGTAATCGTCAATATTTTCTTTGATCAGTGTTTCATCCAGCACTGCGAGGTAACTGCACTTGGCTGGCTGGCTGCGATCGACAATTTTTGCGTCATCTATCTTGGTAAAGCTCCAGACAGGGGCGCCGCGCCGCTCTGGGCCAAAGGAGGGATAGGCCAGGGCGTATTTGCCGCCGTAAACAGAAACGATTTCTCCAAGCAGGCGGGCCGCTGTGAATGCCCCTTGCCCGCCTCGGCCATACCAACGGATGTTTGTCATTGCTGCTTCTCCATGCACTGACTGTAAAAATTTTCACAATGTATTTTCAAATCCAGGCTGTGTAACATGGATACGAAGGCCATCGAGTAATCCTCTTAGTTCTTTTCGAAGCCTGTCCCTTGTAAAAACGGTGTGTGCGTAGGGGGGGGGGTAAACTGAACACTAGTCTTGATTGCAGTTTATTCTGCAACTTCAACTAAGCCAGACCCTCCATCAATGAAGACATGGAAAATTATAAATGGCGAAAAACAAATGTCAATATCCTTGAGCATTGTTTCACTAGAAGGGTATTGTACTGAAACCAGTACAGATATATACGTTTTTTGATACACTGCAAACATTATATTTCAGTCTGTTATAAATTGTCAGATGCAAAGTGTATCGTTTTTGCAACAATTTTTAGGGGGTTGGAAAACGGATTGTTGGCAAAAATTTTTTTATGAACTTGAATAATTGTCTTTTTTGGCTTAATAAGAAAGGCACATAAATTGCTTTTTCCAGCGCGTATTTATGGCGGCCCGAATGCATCTAAACAAAAGGTCAGAAAATGCCCCAAGCTGTCATTTACAATATCCAGAGAATGTCCACCCAGGATGGCCCAGGCTTAAGGACAACGGTTTTCCTCAAGGGCTGTCCCTTGCGTTGCCTGTGGTGCAGTAACCCGGAATCGCAATCCTTTGAGCCGCAACTCCTGGTTTTTGAAGACCTTTGCACAGGCTGCGGCAGATGCATGGAGGTTTGCGAGCATAAGGCCGTCGTGAAAAACGGCAGCAAATTTAACAGGGACATGGAGATCTGCGTCAATTGTGGCGCCTGTGTTCCTGATTGCCCGGCCAAGGCCCGCGTCATGTCCGGCGAAGTGATGACAGTGGAGCAGGTCATGGATGTGGTGCGCAAGGACACTCTTTTTTATGCCAATTCTGACGGCGGCGTGACCATTGGCGGGGGCGAGCCTACTCTGGGAGGGGACTTTACGTTGGAACTTCTGCGCGTATGCCGCGATGAAGCCTTGCATACCTGTGTGGATACCTGTGGTTTTTGCCCGCCGGAGCAGTTCAAAAAAGTCAGCGAATTGGCCGATCTCTTCTTGTTCGATTGCAAGCAGATGCTTCCTTCTGAGCATAAGCGCCTTACGGCCCAGGATAACGCCATTATTCTGAACAATCTGCGTACAGCCCTTGCCTCGCCTGCACAGGTGCGAATTCGTGTGCCGCTCATGCCTGGGCTAAATGACACCGAAGAAAACATCGCGGCCATGGGCGAGATGCTGACAGGGCTTGGCGTTGAGACGGTGGACATCCTTCCCTACCATGCCTTTGGCCGGAACAAGTATGCGGCCTTGCGCCGCGAATATCCCGCATTGGAAGCCTTTAGCCCTGAAAGCCTTAAAGAGGCGCTGGCCCGTTTTGCGCGGCATGGGCTGAGGGCTGAGGTAGTCAGGTAGGCTCAGGCTTTAATCTTCTTCATGGGCTGGAGAAAATCATGGGTTTTGTGGAAGAAGGCTTGGATCATCAGGGTTATTGCATTCGTCCGCCCAGCGAGGCTAACAGCATCCTTTTGCAAGCCACACTGGGCTGTTCGCATAACAAGTGTACTTTTTGCGACGCCTACAAGGACAAGCGCTTCAGCATCAAGGATCAGAGTGTCTGGGAACAGGATCTGCGTTTTGCCGAGCGCCATTGCCAGCAGCAGAAGCGCCTTTTTGTCATGGATGGCGATGCCCTGGTCATGCCCATGCGGCGCTGGGAATGGCTGCTGAGCAATATTGCCGAGCGCCTGCCTTGGGTGGAGCGCATTTCCACCTATGCCAATGCCAAGTCTGTGGCCCACAAGTCCGATGAAGAACTGGCGCGGCTACGCGATCTGGGCCTGGCTATGGCGTATTACGGCGTAGAAAGCGGACATCCTGAGGTACTTGCGCGCGTGAACAAAGGCTCTGATCCCGAAAGGCTCTATACCCAGGCCAGAAGGCTCAAGGACGCCGGATTTATTCTCTCGGTGACGGTAATTGTTGGCCTGGGCGGCAAGGAATTGAGTCAGGAACACGCAAAGGCCACCGGCGAACTGCTCAGCCGCATGGATCCAGACTATGTGGGTGCGCTCACCCTGATGACGCCACAGGATACAAAGCTTGCACACGAGATGCGCAGCGGCGCATTTGTTCTTCCGGATCAAAAAGGGCTGCTGGCTGAACTGGGCACAATGTTTGCCCATACCAATCTCAGTGGCGGCATGTTTACCGCCAATCACGCCAGTAACTATCTGCCAATAAGGGCGCATTTGCCCCAAGACAAGGAAAGGACTCTGGGCCTCATCCAGGAAGCCCTGGATGGCAAGGTGCGGCTGAAAGAAGAGTGGATGCGGGCGTTTTAGGGCTTGCAGGAGAATGGGATGAAAGGTTCAGTCCTGGAAAGTGTGATCGATCTGGAATGGGAAATGTTTTCAGGTGTTTCCAATGTGGGCGGCATGGCAGGCTGCCAGACGGATCGTCCTACCTTTGAAATCATGCGCCGCAGCCAGGCGGAAAGCTGGTCGCCTGATGCGCTGGAAAGCTGGCTTGGCGATCTCGAAGCCGCCCACGCCCAGGGCAGAAATCTCATGAGCGAAAAATACGCCTGGATGATGGAGAACACTTTTCCTCGCGAGTTTGCGCGTGTGGCGCCCATGCTGCCAGTTGTGGATGCGGAAACGCTGGCCCTGGTGGAGAAGATTGTGGCCATCCATCTGGCCTGGAAGGAGGAAATGGAGGCAAAGTACCCGCTGGTGAGCGGGCGCGGACGGCCTTTGCGCTCCGCGGAGGATTCGCCCTGGGGCACATCCTTTGAAACTTATCTTCGCGGCGAGCTTAAAACCTGCTCGCCGGAAACACTGCGCCGCCTGAACAAACATACCGAGTACCTGCTGGCTAAGGGCATCAACGGCGCGGAAGCCACATTGCAACGCCAGGCGCAAGCTTACGGGCATAGCTCCCTGGAAGATGCGGAGCGCAATCTCAGGCGGCAAGTTCTCTAGTTTTTGCAGGCGCTAGTTCCCCGCCATAAAAGAGAAAAAAATTCAAGGTGTGAGCACGACTAATCGCCTTCTTCGTCCAGGAGTGCCTTGAGTCTTGCTGCTGCCTCATCAGTGATCGTGATGTCCATCTGATTCCTCCATCCTCTTTTATGAATGACTTAGGTCTTTTATGAATGACTTACGTCCAGGGGCGATGCTACTAGGAGCTTGCGCCCGCCTCTGCCAAAATTGCTTCGGCTTTTGAGCGCAGGGCTTGCGCCTTGTCGTCCTGGCCTGCTGCTTCCCATGCGTCTGCACAGTTGTAACAGGTGACGGCAAAATCCCTGTTTTCGCCGAAAGCGTTTTTTATATGCTCAAGAGCCGCTTCATAGGTCTGTGCAGATTTCTCAAATTCTCCCAGGCGGAAATAGGCTTCGCCAAGACCGGCAAGGGCTGCCGCGTAGTGCGGGGCAGGCCGCTGCCCTTCGCCGTTTTGTGCGGCTGCCAGCCGAAACATTCCTTCGGCCTTGTTAAGTGCGGCTGATGCCTCTTCAGCACGATCCAGACGAAAGAGAATCATGCCCAGATTGGTCAGCACAATGGCGGCGTCTTCGGCCATTTCTGGCTGCTTCTCCATGATCCTGGCTGCCTTGACCAGCATCTCAAAAGCGGCCTGCCAATTTTCCTGCTCCTGATGGATGCCGCTGATATTGTTATAGAGCGCAGCCAGACGGTGGTCGTCTGCTGGCAGCAGTGAACCCAGCGCAGCCAGGGCGGAGATGAATAGTTCCATGGCTTTTGCCAGGTTTCCTGCGGCGCGGTATGCGGTTGCCACATTGAGCAGTGTTGTGCCGTGGGCGATGCTGTCTTCATAGCCCAGTTCCTTGAGCAGGGCCAGGGCCTTTTCTCCGGCGGCTATTGCTTCTGGATAACGGCTGGCGTTGCGGAAATACCCGGCCGCTTCGTTGAGGATCGTTACCAGGGCGTGCTTATCGCCTTCGGCCTCGGCTGTCGCTATGTGCTCTTGCAAAAAGGCGCTGATGGCCTCCTGATCCGCCTGCGCAAAGACCTTGCTGTAATCTCTGAAAAAAGCATCAACATCCATTTAGAACCTCGGAGGCTTGGGTTTAGCGAAGCAGGAGGCGCAGGGAGTTCACAACGGGAATTTTGTTGTCCAGTGTGATTAAAAACGAATTTCCGTAGCTGAGTACAAGAAGCTCATTCATGACAAAGTGCATACCATCAATGTCTGCTGAGAGATCGTCATCTTCGCTGCCATCAGAAATGGTCAGCCTCAGTGTGCGCTGCACCTGGCTTCTGCAGGCTGCGCCGCAGCCACTGACAAACTCCCGCAGACGAAAGCCTGCCTCACCTTCTTCCTTGCGCAAAATTTCTTGCAGGGCAGCGCGTGCCTCCGCGGTTAGCGTAATGTTCATCTCATAAACCCATAAGGCGCCAGCCCCAGAAGCCTGGAACTGACGCCCTTGTTGGTGTTGGAATATGCTTCTAGGCGACAGCTACGGAAGGCACCTGGTTTTCGTCCAGGGTCACGCTAAACTTGCGGCCATATTGATCAGCAAGATCCTCGGTGATGACAAAGGGCAGATCAGCGGCCTGACCCTCCAGATCATCGTTTTCACGTTCGTCTATGCTCAACCTGAGCAAAAGCTGGCTTTTTCAAGGCGGCCCAACTTTAACTTCGCGAATACGCACCACGGCGTCTTCGCCCTCGTCTTCAAGAAGCGCCTTAAGCCTTGCGGCGGCGTCTTCTGTGATGGTGATGTTCATTCTGACTCCATTTAATATTGTTAATTTCTCAGCAGTGGAGGCCTATGATGCCACCTCTACCACGGGCATACCGTGTGCATCGATCATTACGTTGAAACGCTCGCCATACTGGTCGGCCAGGTCTTCTGCGATGACAAAGGGCAGTTCAGCGCCAATGCCTTCCCTGTCCTCATCTTCACGCTCGTCAATGCTCAGCCTGAGCACGATTTTGCTTTTTCAACCATCGCCGATTTTGGACTCACGGATGCGCACGACAGCGTCTTCACCTTCTTCTTCGAGAAGGGCCTTGAGCCGTGTGGCTGCATCTTCTGTAATGAGGATTTCCATAAGCTTCCTGTTGCGCAAACAAGCCGGCCCGGCGCATTCCCGGGCCGGCTTGGGATGCCTTATCTGCCTTTAGCGTGCGCTTGCGTACTGCGTGCGCTTGATGATCTCATTCTGCACGCCCTTGTCAAGACGCGTGAAGTAGGCGCTGAAGCCGGCCACGCGAACAGTAAGTTCCTTGTGTTCCTGGGGCTTCACCTGGGCTTCACGCAAGGTGTTGGTGTCCACACAGTTGAACTGAATGTGGCAGCCGCCAAGGTCGTAGTAGGTCTTGATCAGGGCCAGCAGAGTGCGTGCGCCAGCTGGGCCTTCGAGGAAGGAAGGCAACAGCTTGACGTTCAGGTGGTTGGCATTGAATTTCACCGTGTCCACAGCCTTGGCAGCAGACTTGAGCATGGCAGTGATGCCGTTGACGTCTGTACCGGGCATTGCGGATACGCTTGCGTCAGTCAGCGGCTCACCACGGCGGCGGCCATTGGGCAGGGCGCCGGTCATGGGCGCAAAGTAGTTATGGAAGGAGAGCGAGAAGGCGTCCATACGCGCCTCGTTGCCGAAGTAGTCCGTACCGGATGCGCGGTAAATCTCTTCCAGGTCGCGGTACATACGCTGGGTTAGGGCGTCCACATCGGCGTCATCATTGCCGTGCTTGGGCGCTTCAAAGCACATTTTCTGCACGTCCTCATAGCCTTCAAAATTGGCGGCAAGGGCCTCCTGCAAGCGCTCCATGCTGATTTTTTTGGTATCGTATACGAGGTGCTTGATGGCATAGAGGCTGTTTGCCGCATCCACGCCGCTTGTGGTGATGCACAGCGACTGCGCGTACTTTGGTCCGCCCTGCTCTTCGCAAAGGCCTTTCTCGATGCAGCCATCAATCATTGCGGAACGGAAGATGCTGGGCACGATCTCTTCACGCATGGAGTTGCCGATGTCCGAAATGCGGCGTTGCAGCTTCAGGCAATGGGCGGCATGCTTCTTGAAAGCAGCGTAGAAGTCCTCAAAAGTCTCAAGGCTCTTGGCCTCAGCCACCTTGATGCCGATCTGCTTCTTGGTATAGGGGTCGTAGCCGTCGTTAAGGGTCAGCTCAACAAGCTTGGCTAAGTTGGGCTGGCCTTCAAAGGTAACATAAGAACCCTGGCCGGCCTGGCCGGTGCCTACGCAACCGAAGACCACGCAGTTCTTGCGGGCTTCGCCCACGCTGATGCCGCGTGTGCCAAAGCGGGAAAGGTGACGCTGCACCACCACGGAGGTATTCATGAACTGCGGCTGGCCCACGCCGGTGCGGATGACGTCAATGGCCTTGTGCAGATAGGATTCCTTCATCTGCGGATGATAGAAGAGAGCTAGGGTGGGCTGGATGTTCTTCATGGCAATCTGGCAGTCCATGAGCAGCTCTTCCAGCTCGGTGCTGGCGTCATCGCCGTTTTCATCCAGGCCGCCGATGGAGATAACCTGGCCAGTGTGGCCGGAGAGAGCCAGTGCATAGGCCGTACCCTGATAAACTGCAATTTCCAGATGCTTGATGAACTGGAACTTGAGCAGGGTAAGCGCCTGCTCACGGGTAAGCACGCCGGATTCGATGTCTTTTTTGTAGAAGGGGTACATATACTGACCATAACGGCCCGGGGAAGCGCCGCAACCGGCCTGCTCAATTTCGCTGCAAAGGTGGGTGAACCAGAAGGCCTGCACGGCTTCGCGGAAATTGCGCGCCGGAAATTCTGGCACGCGGCGGCAGACTTCGGCAATTTCCATGAGTTCAGCCTTGACCTTGGGGTCGCTCTCCTTGGCGGCAGTGGCTTCGGCCAGGTCAGCATAGCGGTGGGCATAGGCAACCACGGCCTTGAGGGCGATCTTGCAGGCGCGGTAAAATTCGATCTTGGGCGCATTGACGGCCTTCTTGGGCAGGGCCTCCAGGGCGGCATCCACTTCGTCGATAATAGCGGCGATGCCTTTATTGATGACCTTGGCGTAGTTGCAAGCGCCGGAGCCTGTGCTGTTGTCGTTCACTGGATAAATCCAGCCGGACTTGACCAGCAGTTCGGCATTTTCGCCATAAATTTCTTTATAAATCTTGTTGGCGCGGTCGTAGGTGGTGTTGCCTTTCCAGAGCTTATATACTTTCTTGAGCAGATCCTGGGTTTCGGCGGGTATGCTCACTTCGCCCAAGGAGGACATCTTGACCATGTCCAGCTCGTCCTTAATCCAGTTGACCTGCCATTCGGGATAGGCGTACACGCCAGCGCGCAGGCCGGTCATGGTGCCGACTATGGGGTTATTGTCCAGGAAGATATCCTTCTTGGTCAGCACGCGCTCAAGCAGACGGGCGCGCACCATGAACGTGGACTCGCTTTTGTATTCGTCATACACTTCCATCAGGAACTGCAGACGCTGCGGATCCATTTTTTGCGGGGCGTCCATGAGGAACGCCTTGTGATCCTTGATGCGCTGTTCGGCGGTATCCCAGTTTACAGCGCATTTCGCATTTTCTGTGACCATGGTATCCTTCAACATGACAGGCCCTCCTAAAGCTTTTTTACTATTCTTTGCGACACCTTGTCGCATTCTCTTTTGGCAAGATATGAGCAATAAGCGTGCCAGTAAAATAACTTAATAATTTCAATGTATTATTTTGGAATACTGAAATTCTCTTCTGCTCACCTGTGGGCATGGGACAGTTACACTAATGCACATAACACTGTGATATTATTGAATTATATTTTGCCTTACCTGTTGGAATAATGTGTACTGAAAACAGTACAATCATAGTGTACCGCCTTATTTTTAGTATACATTGGTTCAGCAAAAGCCATGCCTGTCCGGCTAAGGCCAAATAAAAAAAGTCTAAAATCTCAATGAGATGTGGTATAGAAATCTTGCTCAACATCTTGCCACACAGGGAGATTTAGGACGTGAGCCACCATAATACACTCTTCCCCAGTCGCTACAGTTTATCCCCAGACATCCTTTTCAGAAACTTGAATGGCATCACAAAACTAGGCGTTCCTCGCCTAAGTTCGGGTTCAAGGAGCAGTTCACCACTATGGCTTTCATTCAGCTTGCAGCTAGGCGCGCTATGCGTGATGGACTACGCTGCCTTGAGGCTGTTGGTTCTCGTCTATATCACTGGGGGCTAAAAACTGTAGCCCGATCCACTTTTGCCGATGCGAACAACTCCAGATCGGTGGGATTTTTCTGGGATATGTTCGCCGAAATGTATGCCATATGTGCGACAAAAGCTCCAAGACACAAGTTTCGTTTCAAATCCAAACTGTACAGACTAGACTCCACTACCATCAAACTCTGACTCTCGCTTTTCCACTGGGCCTCATTTCGCCAGTGCAGGGGCGGTTTCAAAATGCACACACTACTGGATCACGATGGTCATATCTCAGCTTTTGCAACTGTCACCGATGCCCGGACTCATGCCATAGGGTGGCAAAGCCCTGAAGGGCTTGCTTTGCTGTTGATGCCTGTATGCCATAAATGGCAACAGGCACGGCCTAGCGGCCGCCCGTTGGGTCGCTACATCTTGCGCTTGGGAGGGGTTTGCATCCCCTCCCAAGCTATCGTGCGGACTGATACCCCTGCCTTGCTCCAGACGTTGCGACAACGGAAGCTACAGATGGAGACAGCAGTTAGTTACCGCGTAGGTCAATCAGCGATGCCACTGTCGCTATACCCGTAGAGGGCAGGCCGAATCCGTATGGTAGACTAGCGTCCCACGACTCCGCTCTCCGTAACAGGTAGTGCCTGCTAACGGCTAGCACTAGGCAGGGGTCACGCTAGTAGGCCTGAAGGCCGAGGTCTCAAACCATAGAGGAACTAGCGGATGAAAGTTTATGACTATTTTTTTAAAATTTTTTTTGAACGCGGCTGAAAAAGATTCTTGCCAACAATAAAAGCGCGCGCCAGTGAAACGATAGTTCCGCCACCCACAATGCTGGCCGCCCATGGCTCATGCATGTAAACTGCAAAACCAGCAAGCACAAGACCAGCCAAGGAAACCAGAAGGCCATAATTTATTCCACGGCGACTGTCCTCGACTTGGCTCGTGATGAGTATTTTGTCCATCTCTCGACGGTGGTGACTTTCCTCTTCGGACCAAGTGAAAAACTTTTGTGCCGCTTCAGGGTAAAATTCCAAATAGCCTTTAATAACCTCTGATGGAGGTACAGTAAGCGCGAGCTTCGTCGCCTCAACACCCAGAATTATATGCTGTCCTTCGCTTTCCGACAGATGGATAGTGCCAAGACTCTGTGGAGTCCCATCAGAGGTCGTTGGAAGATTCTCCATAGTGTGTGGCAGTTCTGTATCAGTAGCTTCGGCCATATACTTGCTCAAGACGTTTTTTTGCTTGGTTCACATCTCTCTGTAATGCGTTTCTATCGGCTAGAAATGCCTCTCTGTCCCGCAAATAACCTGGTATTTCCAAGCGGTTCTTCAAGTAAATGCGGGTATAGCTCCCACTGAAATCAAGTAAACGGCCAGCAGAAGCGTACATATATTCAAGCCGTCTTAAAAAGCTCATGTTATACTCTTATTGATTGATGCAAACGATGTCCGCAGATTAGAGGGTTGAAGTTTCAACCGTCCGGGTCTCAAGAATAGTCATTTTCAAGCATTTTGGCAAGATTTTGGTTGACAAATCAACCGACAAATCTCCCCTTCTTCTCACCCGCTTGTTCCTCTATTGCTTGAAAACAATGGACAAATCCTGTTTTCATCAGAGGAAATCGGTCGTCAGCTTGGTTATGCCAGACCGTCCAAGTCCATCAATATCCTGTTCAATAGAAATCACAGAGAATTGAGGGGTTATGCTGTTGGCATTAAATTGATGTCAACTGACGGAAAGAGCTATGAAGTCCGCCATTTCATAGAAGAAGGCGTGTACATCATTTCTATGCTGGCGAATACGCCCCGCGCACGGGAGTTTCGATCCATGCTTGCCAAACTGTTGCGCGAAATTCGGGAACGGCGTGTAGCTCTCGCCCGTGAATCCGGCTATATTCAGGGCATGGACGAAGGCCGGGCATCGGTGGTTTCGCAGATAAAGGAAGCGGAGAACCTCGCCAGAACGGAAGCCGCCGCTCGCGTCTGGCGCTTCGGGCCGGTCAAGAAGCGCCGTTTGCGCTCCGCCGTGCGTTACCGACGTGAACAACCGCGAAAACAGCGAACTGCTCAAGGCCGCCGAAGACTTGGGCTTTCTCTCCTCGGACAAGTCCGCCCGGCCTGTGAAGGGCAGTCTGCTGGAGGTGGGGGCATGAGCGCCATGTGTAAAGTTCCCGTGGATGTGGTGGATGGAATGGATCGCATGGAATCCCGTATTGCCTTCCTTGGCGCGGCCATTTGCGCCATCTCCGAACTGGGAGAAATCGACCGTCACGCCCAGTCCGGGCTGTTGCGCGGCGGGGACTGAATAGAACTAGGGTTGTAAGTTGCTGAATTTATTAACTTGCAATCAAGGCTCTCAAAACTTTACCGTCATTTTTACCGCCAAAAGTTCGGGGTAGGGTCTAAATCGTGTTACGCGAAAATTCAGATCGTGCTACTTTTCGGCATAGCAATTTTAAGGCGCTCATTTCCGACAAGACGAGTATGCGTCAACAAAAAACATGAGTTTTCTGCAGTAGTTTAACGCCGCCTTTTCCCCGTCAAAACCGCGGCCAGCAATGCCTTTTCCCCGCTATCAGGAATTAAGCCCTTTGCCGCAGCCGCGCTTGGCCCTAGTCCGTGTACCTTATCCCCTGCAAGCTCTCTGTTAGCCAGTAGCCATTGCCAAAGGCCGTCCATATCGCAAACAGGATCATCACCAAAAAGCAGGATAGGTGCGCCCGCGCAAGCCCATTCCTTAACACGCTTGCCCGTTGTGCCGAACGCTTGGCCTATCCTTGTCCAGCCCTTGCAATAATCCATGCGCTAAGGCTAGCTTATCTTTCCATGCCATATTCTTGCATCACATCTTCAAGGGGTATGGCTTTTTCACCACTGGCCTTAAAGCGCTCATAAGCCGCTTCTGCAAGGTAGGCATCTTCTAAGTCATCAATGCTACATTCTTGGGCTTCCAGTTTCATACTGCCATTAGGACGTTCTGCGCTGGATAAATCGGCATAGGGCAATACGCTTTCGCCAACGTCAAAAAGACGGTCAAATTTTTCAGCTTCCATAATGGTAGCTCATTTTCTTTTAGCGTGTTCTTCTGCAAGCCTTGCCCTAATCTCTTTGCCGGAAATGCCTCTTTCTGGATTAGCCTGCATGGCATCATACGCCGCCGCAACTTCATGCTTTAACCATGATTCCACGGCCCTATCTCTAGCCAGCAAGGTCCGCAAGCCCTCTCTGATAACTTCACTTTCTGAAGCGTATTTGCCCGCCTGTATCTTGGCCTTAATCGCATTGCCCATTTCCAGCGGCAAGGTAATACTTAATTGTTGCGTTGTTCTCATTCTAGCCCCCGCCGTTTGAATAGTGCTTAATCCTATCCAGTTGCGGCCATTCTCACAAGGGCGCCCGCTTGCGTTCATGGGGTAGTTTCGTAAAAACACCCATCGGCAAGGGTCAAGCCCTAGGGCATTAGTTTCAATTAGTCCAGAATAGCCCTAGATTGTCCCAAGGGCTTCTTGACTTAGCCCCGCCCCTGCTTTATCTTCGCCATAAGGAAAAATATGGGAGCGTGGGCAATAGGTACTAATATGGACAATAAAATTTTCGCAGTTGCCGATTTCTTTCTTGCCAATGCTGATCCTGACGATTCAATAACGCACATCAAGCTACAAGAGCTTTGCGCATACGCTCAAGCCTTTTCACTAGCCCTTATTGGCAAGCCGCTTTTTGATGATGGGCTGGAAGCTTGGCCGCATGGGCCAGTTGTTCCACGTCTATACGAAGCCTACAGGGTTAATGGGCGCTCTCCGATAACCACAACCATAACAGCCGAGGAATCACGCCTGCCCTTTGATGATGAAGAATTGTACATTCTGGAAACCGTCAATAGCTATTATGGCGCGTATGCGGCGCATCGGCTTAGAAATATGTCGCATGATGATTTCCCAGGCGAGTTTGGCCCTATGAAGCCGATTATTTCCAATGAAGCTATGCGGCTAAGATTTAACCAGAACAAGGCGATTCTTGCCATTCGCGAGGCGCTGGCCTAATGGCTTATGCCGTTGATGATGCCGCCATGTGGGCTGATGCAAAAACGGCAGAAGCCCCACAATGGATTCAGAAAGCGGCTAAAGAAAAAATCGATTGGCTAAGAACTCTGCCTAATCCCAGAAAAGCAGGCGGCAAATTCATGGGACGCTGGCTTTATCCCTTTGGTAAGTTCCAGCTTTTATGCCGCATTGACGATACAGCGCAAACAGTATTTGTGCTGAAGATCGTCCAGATACCTTAGCCCTTGCCTACACGCCCAAGGCCGCAACCTACTTTGAGCAAGCCCTGCCAGCATCTTCACTGTTTGGATATTTGGCCGCGGCGTTCCAGACTTTGCGCAGCGCGTCTAGTTGCCTAGTGTTATCAATCTGGCACTTTTGCGCATAGGCCAGCAAGCTGTCTGCATAGTCTTTGTCCAGTAGCTTGGCCGCCTCCAGCAAAGGCGCTCCTGTTTCTTCTGCAAGGGCTTGCAAGGCCGCTATCCAGCCTGCCGCCGCTTCCATAAGCCTGCAAACATCTTCAGGCTTGAGCGCATTTTCCTTGCCGTCCGCTTTCCAGTCATCGGCAATGTGTTCAACATGCAAGAAAAACCTTTCGCAGTAGCAAGCCTTGAACATTGCATAGGCCGCCTCGGCAAAAAAGGCTTTTTCCCAGACTGTAGTCCACAATGCGCCATAATTTGCGGCCAAAGCTCTAGCGCCCCCTCTTTAGCCAAGGCCAGAAGCTTGCTAGACGCGCCTTGCGGACGGCCCGCAGGATTGCCCGAAACGCCCGCTTTCCAACGGCCATTATTATCGCGGTCAACATGCAATTTCTGTTCTTTACAAGCAGGAAGCGCTGGAATATCCACCGCTGCCTTAGCCTTGTTATCGGTATCAGCTTTGCTTTTCATGCTTTGCCCCCTGCAATAAGGCCGCTTCATTCAGCCCCATGCGCCTTTGTTATCTCTGTAAGCCTACGCTTTGCGCTCTCTAGATATTGCCGCAAGAATGAATGGGTAGTGTATTCCCCAGCGGCCATTGAACCGGCAAAGAGAAAAGGTACACGATAGCGCCCCATAAACGCCGCCACGCTTTGGCAAGCAGTCAGTCGCGCAAGCAATTCAATAAAATCAACATATTGCAAGCCATTGTATCACCTTTTCTAGGTGATACACTAGATTTCGGGAGCAAAACTTATGGAAAAAGAAAATCGCGCACGATTTACGCTTGGGATCATTTTTTCTTCGGATGGGCAAAATATTTATCTCATGCGCAAGGATCACCCCGCCTTTCAGGCAGGCAAGCTCAGTGGTGTTGGCGGAAAATTAGAACCTGGCGAAAGCTGGCAGGACTGCATGGCCCGTGAGGGAATGGAAGAAGCTGGCTATGAAGGCCAGTGGCAACGGCTTGGGACTATGGCTGGTGACACCCCATGCTGGGGACTTTATCATTGCGAGGTGTTTTATTCATTCATGGCAGAGAACGCCGTAGAGCCGCATACTTGTGAGCGCGAAGCCATTGAACGGCATACTGTTACCGAACTGCCTGCGCTGGCTACACAAATGACACCCTACCTGCCAACACTGATTATGGCAGCGCTTGCGCATCATGCAGCAGCGCCGGATCGCCACTTCAGCCTTAGCATATCCGAATAGGGCGCAAGATTGACTGCAACAACCTAGCGCAAAACAAGCTTGCGCAGTTCAAGCTCCGGCGTTGTGCCATCAATGAAATCCCAGACTGTTTTCAAGAGTTGCGCCGCTGGTTCTGTTGGTGTGTTTGCAGCATAGCCAGTGGCGCGAATTGCGCCTATTGCGGCCTTTTTAGCCGCGCCTTCCTTGCCATCGGCCAGGTTCAGAATCTTGTTTGGCAGGCTGGCTAGTTCGGTCACGCCGCGTGCGCCCTTGACAAAATCAAGCCCTCTGCCATTGAGTTTGGCATCAAAAATATCCCGCCCCAGGGGAATCATCCCTGCCCAGAAGCCCACAAACTTCCCGCCAAGATACTTTGCCCATTCCTTTTCATCGTCATCATCATCCGGTCCGCGCCCGCGCAAGGCATCCAGGGCAATCTCCATAGCCTGTGAGCCAAACCATGCCCAGAATAGAAAGGCTGCTGCCTTTTGCACAGATTCATTTTTTGTGGTTGCACGCTCAACTTCACTTTTGCTTAAAAGCGCCAGATTGAGCATGGTGTTAAACCAGGAATAAAATGTAGTTGCGGCTTTCTGCAATTCCCCGCCGCGCTGGATTGCTGAAAGATCAGCCGTGCGCCCACTGCCCTGGGTAAGTCTGACAGTGCGATCAGCATGGGCGACTGCCTTGGCTTCATCGCCGTTATAACGATCCATCCCCTGGAGATAAGCGCCGTTCCAGGTTGGCAGATCAACTCCCATCTGGGCAATACCGATAAGGTCAAAAGCGTGTTCCTGTAACCAGCCGCGAACGCCCTTGCCCCTCGTTAGAGAGCGCGAGGCGTCCTTGACTTCGCGTTGCCAGGATTTCAGGCGCGTAGCCATGAACGGGCTTTTTTCGGCTACTTCCTGATATGCGTCCATGAGCCTGCGCCCTGCTTCAAAAGGATTGACATGAAGCGTTTTGCGGTATGTGGCGCTCAAGCCCCTGACCATGTATTTCACGCCAAGGCGGCTTGTGGAAACAGAAAGGCCGCTGGCCTGCAAAATTGCTGTGCCTACCTTGAAACCCATTGCCATGAATGTAAGGCTGTTGCGCATCCAGTGAAAAGCCTTATCCACAAAGCAACCTTCAAAGGGCCGTTCACGGACAACATCCCTTAGCCATGGCATGATAGCATTGTAGGCGTCCACACCAGCAACACGCTCAAGGGCATTGCGCACACTCTTGTGGCGGATAATCTTTGCCGCGTCCATGCAAGGCTCACGCATGGCAAGATCATTGACCACGTTGTAAACATGGTTGTCGATAACCCCAAGCTTGAAGTTGAGCGGCGTTCCCAGGCCATGCTTGGCCCGTTCTTTCAAGTGACCCTGCCTGGTTTGCGCTGTTCCGGCAAAGCCAGCGCCAAATAGGTCATGCTTCAAATCCTGTTCCTTAAAGTCAAAGGCTGTTGCGCCTTTGCTGGCATTGTAGGAAATGGGATAGTAGCCGCCGCGCATGGTAACTTGCTTGCCGTCTTCCAGAGTGAGCGTGAATGGTTCAGCTTCCACGGCCTTGGGGCTAAGCCCGGTCATGCGCTGCTCCAGGGCAAAAGATTCCTCCCTGAAGCTCTCCAGATATTCCCAGACAGAATTGACAAAGGCGTAGTCCTGTTCTGTCAGATGCGCGAGAATTTCTTTCAGGCTTTCCTCGGTGATCCGCTTGCCGCTTGGCAGGGCGGATTCCAGAAGACGCTGGCGATTATCGGCATTGCCCATGTTCAAGGATACAGCCAGCATGTTCTCTCTGGTGATTGTTTCGCCAAGGCTAGGAATGAGAAATTTTTCCTGCATCAGTTTGGCGCGTTCTTTGGCTGAATAGATGCCATAGAGCCGCTCCAGGTTGCCTTTTTCCCGCATCAGGCGCATGGCGCGTTTGTCCTCGGCATCCGATACCAGCTTGTAAACCTGCCAAAGCGGGCCGTCTTCGCTGCCATCCAGGCGCATGAACATGATCTCCATCTTGAGCAGGGAGAACTTGCCGCGCATTTCCTTGAAAAACTTGTTGTCATCGGCAATGACACTGGATGATTTCTCCTTGTTCATTGCCAGAAGCCTGTCGGCAATCTCCTGGCCCACGGCGTCCAGTTCGGCTTTTTTGCCAGCCACTTCAACCTTGCGTTTGTTGCGCTCCACAGTGATCACCTGAACCAGGCTTTCTGCAAGATCGCCAAATTCCGTGACACTTATTTCCCGTCAGGGCTTGCCAGGGCCATAAAGCACGGCATCATCGGCAAAGATTTCATAGCCCTCGGCCTGAATGCCATAAAGCCAGTTACTAATTGTCGATCTGTCGCGGTTTTCAGCAAGGCGTGTATTTTCTTTGCAAAGGCCATAGCGTTCGCCAATATCCATAACAATGTAACGCGCATCGGCATCGGCCTTGTCCATGCCGACAAAGCGCTTGACCTTGCCCTCAAGCTTTTCGCGTTGGCTGGCAAGATTCCGCGACTGGCGGACAAATTCCATATTCAGCATGGCCTTGCGGTGAGAGGTTAAGGCATTTTCCCTGTCACCAGCCAAAAGCGCCTTGCGCGAAGTCTGCAAGGCCCTGCGCATGGCTGCAAGGAAGTTCCCTGTTTGTACAGCACTGCCCATTGGCATCCTGGCAAGCTCCTGTTCTGCCACGCGCCTGTATGCCTCAGCCGCAACGTCCTGAGTACCAGTAAGCTCAGCAAGCTTGCGGCCCACAAGCTCCATCTGTATGGCAACTTCCCTGGTCTCCAAAAGCTGTTCAAGAGCATCAAAAGCCTGGTCATGTCTGGCTTCTCTTTCCGCAACAAGTTCAGCCACGGCCTTGGCTTGGCCCTTTGCCTTGAGTACGTCTGCGAACATGGCCGCCGCGCCCTCGTATCCCTGTTCAGCGGCAAAGATTTCAGGATCAAGGCCGCTATCCATTTTAACCGCGCCTGGAGGTTTCCTGAGCAGTGCCTTGACTGTATTTTCGCCACAGACTTCACGTACGGTCTCAAGGTCAAGGGGCGTCTTGCGCATGGCGGCGCGGGTCTTGTAAACCTTGACTTCGCTGATTTCTTCACGCGCTTCGCGCTGGTACTTTTCCAGTCTGGCCTTGCGGTTTTCTGTACGCGCCCTATCCAGGGCTTCAGCAGCGGCCTCGCGGCCCTTGCCCATCAATCCGGCTGCTGTAACTCTGGCATGGCCTGTAAGGCCAAGGGCATCCAGTTCCCTGGCAGTGAGGTCAAGCAGTTCATTGCGTGCCGCTGTTTCAGCGATCTCCCGTTCAGGGGCAATCATTCGTCCAAAGACCCCGCGCACTTCGTCAGTGAGCGGCGCATTGAGGCGCATGGCTGACTGGTAGATTTTCAAAAGCCAGCGCTTGAAGCGGACAAAGGCAGAGGCCAGTTCAGGCGAGGGAGCATGGCCCTCCATAAGATAGGCTTCAAAGCCACGGGCGGCCTGTTCGCGCTGCTCTACAGTGAGCGCCTGGCCGGAGGTTGCCCCAAGCCAGTCGCGCATTGTGGCGTAATCGCGGCGCAAGGCATCATCAGCCGCGCCGCTCTCTACCATGCGCTCCATTTCTTCAAAGAAAATATGCCCTGTTTCATGGAGCAGCGTAGACAAGTCTGCGCCCTGGAAAAGTTTGATCAGGTATGATTCAGGATAAATGGTGGTTGAGCCGCGAGGGTTGGAAGCCAAAGGCTGGTAGTATTCCGGGAATTGATTTTTCAGGTTGACAAGATCGGCGTCCGTGAATATTGTTTTTATGCCGCTTGATGGATGCAAACCAACCCTGGGCAATTGCAGCCCTGAAGACTTTGCCATTCGCGGCTTTTTTATTGTTTATATATCTGACATTCCCTGCCTCAATCTGCCGTATGAATCATCCATTGCGGGGGTGATTGGTCTCTGTATTTTTCTGGGCATACACACTCGGCACATAATTGACGATATATCCGCTTATGCCAGAATAATTCAAGGATATCGGCACAACGATTGTCGCGCCGTTTTCATCCTTGAGATCAAGCATCATCACATAGTCGCCCTTCATAGTGGCTGAATCAAAAATCATAATTGGATCAGCCATTGCAGCGGGAAGCTGTTTAAGTATGTTTTCCGGCAGATGATGCTTTTCCTGCAAAATCTTTTTCAGCTTGTCGTAGTTGGTGACGACACGCTTGTCCTTGTCCGCGCTAAGCAGTGACATCACCAGGGGTGTCCTCGTGAGGATTGTTACGTCCTGGCGTCGATTAAGTGTGTCTGCCATGAACGCATCAACCGTCTTTTCCCATGTAGCTACTTCATTCTGAAGTCCTGCATCACTCTGGTAATAAGTTTCCAGCACCTTGACTGCCTTGTCATCAAAGATAACGTAGCAGCGGCCGTCTTCGCTTA
>QLIP01056660.1_pt1 | contig 69216 bp, 61 predicted proteins | sample 1769771 | NCBI WGS metagenome assembly QLIP01 (sample SAMN09428762, study PRJNA476227) | Gut metagenome, whole genome shotgun sequencing project. | isolation source: cecum | host: Rhizomys sinensis | place: China: Jinsha town of Minqing, Fujian Province | collected 2013-09-23 | reverse complement strand
CATACAGGCAAGGTTGCCACAATGCAAAGGAATCAGCGCTGGTGCGCAGATGGCTTGAGATTGCCTGCGACAATGGTGAACGGGTGCGCGTCATTTTTGCTCTGGATGCTTGCGACCGAGAAATGATGGTTCTTAGCGCAAGCACTGATGGATCCTGTGCGGACATGGCACAAAGCGTCATGCTGGCCTGTGTTGAAAAACGCTTCGGGGATATTAAGAAGACATTGCATCCAGTAGAGTGGCTTTCGGACAATGATTCCTGCTATACAGCAAGGGAAACGATAGCCTTTGCGGCTCAATTGGGCATCATCAGAAAGTTTACTCCTATCAGTAGCCCTCAAAGCAATGGCCTCGTTGAAGCCCTGGTCAAAACATTCAAACGGGATTACGTCTTCTGTAATGATCAGCCTGACGCAGAAACTGTGATGGCACATTTGCCAGGCTGGTTTGACGATTATAACGAAAATGCCCCACACAATGCACTCAGGATGCTCTCACCTCGTGAGTTTATCCGTTCAGTGCAAAACTTGGAGTGCCCGGTTTAGCGGGAGAAACTACACTATTGAATTATTAAAAATATTCAAAGCAAAGAATGATCAAGAAAATTTTAAAGGTTTAAACGAAACATTATTAAAATTTTCAAAGAAATTTAAAGAAAAAATCAAGAAATTTTAAAAAATGTTATTTTAAAAATTAGCGGAAAGTCTTAAATGACATTAAATGAATTTTAAGAATCATTAAAATCATAACTTGTTTGAAAAAAATATATTATGAACTAAACAATGTTTGTAAAAATTCACCACTTTTTTGATAAAGATGATCGGCAAATTCTTTGAAAAAGAAAAAAGATTCTTCATCAAATTTATTTTGCTTCATTATTGGTCATAAGGTATTTCATAAAAATAAATGTTTTTTCTCTTCGTCATCTTCTCTAAAATATAAATCAGAAAATTCATCATAACCAACATCTAATAAATGAATATTGCTAATATTAATATTACGCAAATATTTTACATATGCACTAAAAATTGTTCTCTTAAAGAGAGATGCAACATGAGTAGAAATTGTCTCGTAAGTTTCTTCACCAATCCCATCTTCTTCATCAGGATTAGATAGAAGTTAATTGAATAATTACTAAATTACATAATAACATATAATGTAATAATTTATAAGTACTTAATTCAGGAACTAAAACGAGAGAGCAATCTAACAGTTTGCGTTTTCGCGCAGTTACTGCACCAGATAACGCTTGTTTAATTGTTTCTGAAGCAAAAACTATATCTCCAATTTCATTTTAATTATTACTTTTGTTGTCATTATCTGAAAAAAGATTAGCGGCAAAATCTAATAGTTTAACTCCAATACCAGCCGCTAAAAGTTTTCCTTTATTTTGTTTATAAGCATTTAAATATCAGGCAATTATTAGTCCATAGACCATCTATAATAATTTCTATATCCATTTTTTTCACCACATTCAGGACAGAATTTAATTGATTTCGATTGAATATATCCGCATTTTGTACATTCAAATTTTGGTTGAGATTCGCCACATTCAGGACAGAATTTTGTATTTATAAAAATAAAATTGCCACAATTACATTGAGTTATACATGATTCAAAAGTATCAAAAGATGAAGTTGTGTTTTCGTAATTTTCTCCAAAGCATTCAGGAATATTTTCTACAGGATAATATTTATTAAAAGTTCAAAAGAGTCTTGTTTTACAGTATTATCAAATATTTGGGGCAATTTTTCTAGTTTAATTGCAAGTTCGTTTGAACTAATCCCTTTCTCTTTCCATGCTTCAACAAGTGGTTTCATTATAGGAGGTTCACCATATATTATAAGCTGTTCATTGAGCCAATTAAGAGGATGACGTAAGCCAATTTTTACTGCCCACGCTGCATACCCAATACCTGGTAAGGTTTGAAGTTTTTCTAATGCTTTTTCGGGTGCATTACTTCTTAACAGTGCAACTGCAACTAGAGCATAAGCATCTAATTTAGCGATTACACCAAATGTTTTAGATTTAGCAGCGTTGCCAAGTTCAATAGCTTCTATAACACCATTTACTAATTTTGAATTTGCTATTTTTACCAGTTTTTTCGATTTTTCAATATCAATTTCTGGTAAATCTGGCGTTGATTGAGAGTCATCTGATTGAGAGTCATTAGAAATAGGCGTATTATCATCAGTCATAATTTTTAAACCTCAATTTTTTTTATCCTGTTTGCTTGCATGATGTTATTAGTATTTGGCAATCTAAATATTGGGATTGTAATTTACCTTTTGCGTCAGAACGTTCAGCTGATTCAGAGCTAGCAGTAACATTGATATTACTATTAGTTTTAGCTTTTGTTTTTTTGTTAAGACGAGTGTAATAAACGCAGTATCTTGCCATGATTTATTTCTCCTTTGAATTTAAAAATTTTATTTTTTTGGCGTAAGGCTTGCAGAATTAAATCGCAATTTTGCCTAACTCGTAAAGCGTCAGATGTAAGACCCTTTAAGAATGAGTTAGCAAGGTCTTTAACTTCCGTAAAGGTCTTTTTTACTTTTTGTTTTACCAATTTGAACGGTATTAAAAGCCGTCGTTTAGCGTTTTTCTTTGCCCATTCACAAGCATTCTTAAAACCAGAGTTTTTACGCGCAATAAATCCCAAAATTTTGCAGTAAAACGCCTAATCCCTAAACTAACCTTAAGTTGTCCTGAGACTGGATTTTTACGTTTTATTTGTTGCGATTCGATTAAACCCAAATCTTTTAAGTCTGTCAAACAGCTGAATACAGTTTTATCAAAAAGTCCGCAATAACTCGCAATTTCTGAAACCATCATCGGACGTTCCCAATTTTGGTCGGTATGACAAAAAGCCCATCATGCTTTAAAGATCAGGAACGCATAAGGCAGGATAAAACTTTAATGTGACTAACCAAGCCGATCCGCACGCATGGAACGCATTCGATCACCAGAACGACCAAAACGGAATAAAGAAGAATTAATCAAGTTAGGAATTTTCTTAAGGCATTCAGAAAGGATTAAAGGAATTTGTGATTTAGCAGTTTCAACTGGCATCTTTTCGCCTCTTGGCAAATTTAGCCTCGACGCTTACCCGTTTTATGCTCAAAATAGAGAGGTAAATTTTTACGGTGGTCGCTTCATCGGCTACAAATCGCCCTAAAGTTGTTGCAAGCTTCTTTAGGGCAAAACTTTTTAACGCTCCTATAATTTCTTAAAAATGGCATTCTAGTCAAGCAATTTAGCAAAAAAATATTACATCTCATGCGCTAATATGAATATTAAACTGGTTGCCAACCTCATCTCCCACAACGCGAATTTTGCCAGTTATTCAATAAATTCCTTAAGCCTGCGATCGAGTTGGCTTAATCTGGGCGAATCCAAGCAGAAACAGCAAATAATTGGGAATTTGTTCAGGGATAGTCCTTGGACTATCGGCCATTATTTATTGTCTATCAAGGTTTCGATACGAAAAAGTACTGGTAAACCAAGGTTATCAGGAGCAGTCCCAGGGAGACGAGGAGGAAGCGGCGCACGGCGCGTTCTCCAATGCGGATAGCCATGCGGCTGCCTAGCCAGTTCCCCAGCATGCAGCAGACAGTCATCAGGGTAGCCAGCGGCCAATGCACACTGCCGTGCCAGATAAAGGAAACAGCGGCCCCGAGGTTTGAACACAGATTGAGAACTTTGGCTGTGGCCGAGGCTTTAATCAGCCCGACGCTCAAGATCCAGTGCAGGGCAAGGATCAGAAAACTGCCAGTGCCTGGGCCAAAAAAACCGTCATAAGCGCCAATGCTCAGGAAGATCAGCGGCATGAGCAGCCAGTAACGTGTTCCCGAGAGTACTGGTTGTTGGTTAAGGCGCTCTTTTTTAGGCAAGATTGTTACAAGCATGGCAAACGGCAAAAGGGCAACCATGATTTTGCCCAGATAGGCGCTGCTAAGCTGGAATGTCAGAAGTGTGCCGAGCCAGGAGCCGATAAGCATGAACGCCATGCCGCTTAAAGCAAGACGCCAAATAACCAGTCTGCTTTTGGCAAAAGTGCATACGGCGATGAAAGTGCCCATGCTTGCGCTGACCTTGTTCGTGCCAAGGGCAAGGTGCGGGGGGATGCCGCTTATTAGCAGTGCGGGCACCATGATCAGTCCGCCACCTCCGGCGATGGCATCAATAAAGCCGCCTGTGAGTGCTGCAAGGCCGCCGATAATGGCTACGCTAAGGCTAAGCATGATTTATAAGCTCTCAGGGGTTATGGAGTAATCTTTTTTGGGGACAGCCACGCCGTATTGTGTCCGGCTGGCAAACTAAAGCTTGTGTCAGATAAAGACAAGGGGAGCAATGATAACAGGGGCTGAAAACTTGCCGGAAAAAATATTTTCTGGCAAATTATTCGTCCCGCGCTGGACTTTGAGCTTCAGCGCTGTCCGACACCGAGGAGAGAAAATGCTTAATCCAGGTAAATGCGTACTCTATAGCGGCGGCGCTGCCGGAACTGAACAATTTTTTGGCGCACTGGCGGAAAGCTGGGGCATTGAAGAAGTCAATTACAGTTTTGAAGGGCATCAGCTTGAGCGTGGACGCGGTGTGCGCGTTCTGACCAATGAGGAGCTTGGACTAAAAGATGTCAGTCTGACCTATGTGTCCAAGCTGATGAACCGCGAATACACCCGCGCGCCGCTTTTTCGCAAGGTTCTGCAGTCAATTTGCTGGCAGGTCAGTAGTGGCGATGAAGTTCTTGTTGTCGGCACTATCCAACCGGATAACACAGTCAAGGGCGGCACAGGGTGGGGAGCTGAATTTGCCAAAATCTGCAATAAGCCACTCAAGGTTTTTGATCAGGCCCGAGGCGCTTGGTTTATCTGGAATAAGGAAGTCTGGGCGTCTATTGAGAAGCCTATCATTGAGCATACACATTTTGCGGCAACAGGCACACGCTTTCTGGAAGACAATGGGCGCGTGGCTATTCAGGATCTCTTTGCCCGTTCCTTCAGCCGCTAGGTGCAAGGCCCTTGGCCTTCGAGTTTAGCCCCAAAGAACAGGCAGTATTGGGCATCGTTCAGGGGGATCTTCCTGATTCATTGACGCCTTATGCCGATATTGCACGGCAATGCGCGGTGAGCGAAGCCGATGTGCTTGAGCTTTTGCGTAGGCTCAAGGCCAAAAGATGCATTCGCCGTTTTGGAGCTAGCATAAAGCATCAGAAAAGTGGCTGGGCGCATAATATGATGGTTGCCTGGGTAGCCAGCGAGGCCGAAGCCGAAAGTTGCGGCCCTTTGGCTACGCAGAATCCGCGCATCTCCCATGTCTATTACCGCCCGTCAACAGTGCCGGACTGGCCCTATACCCTCTACACCATGATTCACGGGCGTTCAGAAACAGAGTGTCAGAATGTGCTTGGCGAACTTCTGGATGCCTGGCCTTTGCGTAATTATGTTGCCTTGTGCAGCCTTAAAGAACTGAAAAAAATATCCATGCGCTATTTTGCGTAGGAGAAAGCATGAGCCTTAAATCAAGCCAGTTCTATAATCTTGCCCGCGAACTTATCCCGGGTGGGGTAAACAGCCCTGTGCGCGCCTGCCAGAATGTGGACTGCGAGCCGCTGTTCATTGCAAGCGCAAGGGGGGCAGAACTTTGTGATGTTGATGGCGCAAGCTATGTTGATTTTGTCTTGTCCTGGGGTCCTCTGCTCCTCGGGCACTGCGATCCCGATGTGGTTGAGGCACTGCATGAGGCTGTTGACAGGGGAAGTAGCTATGGCGCTCCCTGCGTTGATGAAGTAGCTCTTGCAGAAGAAGTGGTTTCCGCCATGCCCGGCGTAGAAATGCTGCGCATGGTCAATTCTGGAACAGAAGCGGCAATGAGCGCTCTGCGCCTTGCGCGGGCAGTCACTGGACGCGAAAAACTTGTCAAATTCATTGGCTGTTACCACGGCCATGCGGATGCCTTTCTGGCGGCTGCGGGCTCAGGTGTGGCGACTTTTTCCATCCCAGGCACGCCAGGAGTGCCAAATGCCGTAGTGGCCGACACCCTGCTTGCGCCCTATAATGATCTTCAGGCCCTAACCAGGCTTTTTGAGGAGCATGGCGCGGATATTGCCGCTGTCATTGTGGAGCCTGTTGCGGCCAATATGGGCCTTGTTTTACCGCTGCCAGGCTTTCTTGAGGGACTGCGCCAGCTTTGTCAGGAATACAGAAGCCTGCTGATTTTTGACGAAGTAATCACAGGCTTCCGTCTGGCTTATGGGGGCGCTCAGGAGCGCTTTGGGATTAAGCCGGATCTTACGGTTTTTGGCAAAATTATCGGGGGCGGCTTGCCAGTGGGCGCTTTTGGCGGCAAGCGGGAATACATGCAACGGATTGCTCCGGCAGGCGATGTCTATCAGGCCGGAACACTTTCGGGAAATCCCCTGGCCATGGCCGCAGGTCTGGCCACCCTGCGCAAGCTGAAAAAACAGGATTACGCCGCCCTGGAACAGCGCACTGCCAGTTTTGCCCATGCCCTGGCAGATATTTTGCGCCAGAAAGGCCAGAAAGTGCAAATGCCAACTTTGGCTTCAATGTTTTGTCCATTCTTTTCCCCTGATCCTGTAGTTGATTTTAAGGCTGCCCAGGCTTGCGACCAGAAGCTCTATGCCGAATTTTACCGCCAGATGCGCAAGCAGGGTATTTATCTTGCGCCATCAGGCTTTGAGACTGGCATGACCTCTTTTGCGCACAACGATGCCGATTTCGAGCGTGCGCTCAATGCAGCCAAGAAATTGCAATTCTGAACTGGCGCAAACACGGCAGGAAATGGGGCTTTCGCGTACTGGGCAAGAATCTCGGCCTGAAATCTTATTGAATTGTTGCGCCTTTAGCCGCGAAGGGCTTGCCCTGGCTTTTCGTCTGGATAAGGCGCTTGCAGAGCGGCCCTGGATTTCTCCCAGCGGCGAGACTGTATGCGGGTGCAAAATCCATGCGCCGCAACGTCTGGCTAATACGGAGCTTTCCGGCTTTGAGTCTTTTCCCAACTGGCTAGCGAGCAATTACCACAGTTTTCGCGCACATGTCTTCATTGGCGCACTTGGCATTGCAGTGCGTGCCCTTGCCCCGCTTCTTACCCATAAATGCCTTGATCCGCCCGTAGTGGTGCTTGATCCAGCAGGAAAGCACGTCATCAGCGTCCTTTCCGGGCATTGGGGTGGGGGCAATGCCCTAACGCGGCATCTAGCCTCCCTGCTTGGCGCAGAGCCAGTGATCTCCACGGCATCGGACGCATTGGAAAATGCGGATTTCGCCCTGGATTTATTGATTCGGCATTGCGGCCTCAAGATTCTTGATTGGCAGGAAGTTCCTTCAATCCAGGGCATGATTCTTGAGGGGCAGCAGATCGATCTCGATGATCCTGAGCGTTTGCTACCAGATAAGCCTTTTTTTCATCCCGTGGATAATTTTTCCTCTGATGATAGGCAAAACTGCCCGCGGGTATTTATCTCTGTCCACTGGAAGGCCCGTACAGCGCGTGCAGGCTTGTTGCGGCTGGCCGTACCGCGCCTCTATCTGGGCCTTGGTTTTCGTTACGGAGTTTCTTTTTCTGAACTGCTTTGTGCTGTGCGTGAATGTATGGTCAATTCTGGCCTTGAACTGGCAGCGCTGGCTGGCTTGGCCAGTGTAGCAGAAAAGGCGGCAGACAAAGCCGCCATAGAGCTTGCCAAGGAACTTGATCTCTCCCTGCAAGGTTTTAAGCCCGAGGAATTGGCCCGCTGCTCCACGCCCAATCCATCCTCGGCTTGCGGGCGCCGTTTTGGCCAAAAGCCATTCAGCGCCTGTGAGGCCGCGGCCATGCTGGCCGCTGGCGGGGGAAACAAGGATGCCGATATAAGCCTTATTATGCCCAAGATTCGCTGGCATGGCAGGGTTACGCTTGCTGTAGCCCTTGGGCCAATCAAGACCTATTGCGGGATGGAGGCCCAATGATCGCAAAATCCATGGCTTCTCTTTATGTGCTTGGGCTTGGGCCAGGGGACGCTACCTGCCTCACGCCAGAGGCGCATGCAGCCCTTGCGTCTGTGCAATGTATTGCAGGGTATCGCCTCTATCTCGATCTCATTCCTGAAGAACTCAAGCGCGGCAAAAATTTACTGTCTTCGGGAATGCGCCAGGAAGAAAAGCGTGTGTCCGAAGCCGTGGATTCCGCCGTCAGCGGAACAGCCACAGCCTTGGTATGTTCAGGCGACCCAGGCATTTACGCTCTTGCCGGACTTTGTCTTGAAATAATTGAAGCCAAGGGGATTCTTGGAAGCCTGCCCCTGCATATTTTGCCGGGAGTTCCGGCGCTTTGCGCGTGTGCAGCGCTTTTGGGCGCGCCTCTTGGACATGACTTTGCCTGTATCAGCCTAAGCGATTTGCTTACCCCTTGGACAAAAATTATCCAGCGCCTGGAATGTGCGCTAGCAGGTGATTTTGTTTGTGTGCTTTATAACCCGCGTTCAAAAGGGCGGAGCGGGCATCTTGCCAAGGCCCTTGATCTGGTTCGCAAGTATCGCGCCCCGGATTGTCCCGTGGGCATTGTGCGCAATGCCTATCGCAGAGGCCAGCAGACGGGCCTGTGGCGGCTTGACACTTTCAACCCTGAGCAGGCTGACATGCTCTCCCTAGTATTTATCGGGAGTTCTGAAAGCCGCGTCCTTGGGCCATATTTGCTTACGCCGCGCGGCTATACAGGCAAAAATTAGCTTCCCTGGCGCTCATATTTGCCTATCGCGCTCTAAACTGATATTCTTTTCAGCCGTTTTGCTTTATTGTTGCAGGGGTTTTCGTACCCAGGCGAATGTCCCCTCTTGTCTCTGCCAACCCAAGAGCATGAGAGCTTGTCATGGCCGACCAGAATTCCAATGAGGAAATAATCGATCTAACCGAGCTAATCGAAAAAGGCGCTTCCGAAGCAAAGCCCTCTGTTTCGGAAGAGGCTGAAATCGATGCGCATATTCATAACCTGAATGATAATCTTCTGGGCCAGGAAGATTCAGAAATTGAAGCCCTGCTTGCCCAGATGGATTCTGCGGACGGATTTTCGCCCGAAGCCGATAGCCCAAACGTCAATAATGGCGCTCTGGATGCCTCTGAGCAGTTGGATATGGGCGAATTGGGGGAAATGGACAAGCTTTTGGAATCCCTTGACATTCCAGATATTCCAGGCATCTCGGCCTCCGAAAATCATGCGCCGCCGAAAGCTGCACCCAAAGCCTCACAACCTGTGGCCGCGCCCTTTGGCGATAATAGCCTGGGCCTGCCTGATGATCTCGACAATGTGGTGGATGAGCTTTTGGGAGGCATAGCTGAAGCGGGTTCAGTTCATGCGCCAGAACCTGCTTCCGGCGTTTCGGCTCTGGATGCGCCTAACGCGGACGATCTCTTGGCTTCCGCCATGAGTGGCGCAGCGCCAGCAAAGGCAAGGTCCGCAAAGGCTGCCGCGCCTGAGATGGACTTGGACGCAGATTTGGACAGTTTGCTCTCTGATCTTGATGCCGAAACAGCAAAAGCACCCCCTGCAAGCCAGGCCAAAAAAGCCCCTGCTGGTCAAGCCAAGCCCAAAGCAGAAGCCAATGCGCCAAAACCTGCTCCGGCAAAGCCTGGAGTAGCGCAAGCTGCGCCCCCAGAGCCTGCGCCCATTACCGATGTGGAAATGGAAGCAGGGGCGGAGATTTTTCAGGCCGCAGGTGTAAGTGATGCCTCGGAAAATGCCCTTGATTTTGGCGCAAATCTGGCGGCAGAGCTTGGCGGCACTGCTGCGCCTGCTTCGGCAATAGCGTCTTCTGATGCGCTTTTAGCTGATCTTGATGCCGCCCTTGAAGCTACTCCAGGAGCGGAGAGCGTTTCCGAGATGATTCCAGATGACGCGCCCGTTCCGGCCGCGGCTGAAGTTCAGTTAACAGATCCAGGTTTCGATGCCGGAGCGCTTGACGCGCTTAACGTAATGGGTGCTGCCGGGAGCATGACCGCAACCGCGCAACTTATTCCAGCGCAGTCGGCCAGCGCTTCTTCAGACCACGCTGTGGGCGAGAGTACTGGGCTGCTTGCTGCTTTGAGTGAGCGTGTGGAGAGTCTTTTTGCCGAGCAAAAATTCTTGCGCGATGCTTTTGAAGATCGTTTAAGCATCTGTGAGCAAAGTATCTCTGAAGCATTGGGACGCCTTGAGGGCTTGGAGAAAAACCTGACCAGCCAGGCTGGCCTTGATGACTTATTGCGCGATGGCAGCCCCCTGCACCAGAGTTTTGCCGCGCTCATCGGTACTTCTGTGAGCAATGCGTTGCAAAATGCAGGCCGCGCAGAAACAGCCGCTGCTGATTCAGGTGATTCTGGCATTGAACAGCGGCTTGACAAGCGTCTTGATGAACAGCGGGAAAGCCTCTCGGCGCGTATCCAGACTTTGGACATTTTATGCAAAAGCCTTTCGGCGCGCCTGGATTCGCTTGAAGCGCGTGTGGACAATCTTGAGCCGCGCTTTAACCAGGAAATTGAAAAATCAGCGGCCAGCGCTGTTGCCAGGATTCTGCGGGAGGAAATCAGCCGTCTGCTTGAGGGGTAGCTTTTCAGGCATGGCTTGCAATAGCCCTTTCATGGCCTTAGGCTCTGACATCATGGCCTTTTGTTGTTAAGCTTGCCAATGCGCAATGAATCAGCCATAAACCACGCTTATGGCATTTTTATAATTCCACTTTCCTGTGGAATTATGAAAGGAATTTTATAAAAAGGGCGGGGGCTTTCCGTTTCCGTTCTTTTTGCCCGTCCTCCCGTCAGTCCGTTGTGGGCATGTCGGCCATTCCCCTTAGGGCGGGTTTTTTCGCTTTTGCCGAAACCTGTTTCGGCCAGGATGGATTTTCAATGGACAAGGATAGCCGCGAAGCCCTGCAGGTTGCCAAGGAATTAACTGGCAAATTTATTGAAACACGAACCATCTCCCCGGCGAACATTGCGGAGTTTTTTCCTCTGATTTACGGAATCGTCCTTGGAACAATCCGCGAACATTCTGCCAAAGATTCCGAAGATGAACGTTGAGGAATTGCCATTGCCCGAAAAGCAGGATGCCGCCGTTTCCAGGATGTTTGCGCGTATCTCGGGCCTTTATGACTTTTTGAACCGTGTTCTGAGCTTCGGCATTGACCAATCCTGGCGCCGCGCCCTGGCCGAGGAGGCCACCCGCGATCTTCCTCCTCAAGCCCTGGTCATTGATCTGGCAGCGGGTACGCTGGATGTAGCCATAGCCCTTGCCAATTCTGCCCCTGGGGCACAAATCCATGCTCTTGATTTTTGTCTGCCGATGCTTGCAAAAGGCATTAAAAAGCTTGGCGCCGAAGCCGGACTCGCAAGGCGTATTTTACCACTTTGTGGAGATGCCAAGCAGCTTCCCGTAAGGGGCTGTGTTGCAGACAGTCTGAGCATGGCTTTTGGCATCCGCAATATCACTCCCAGGGCAATGGCCTTTGCAGAAATGTTCCGTATCCTCAAGCCAGGCGGCCGGGTTTGTATTCTTGAATTTGCTTCGGGTCAGAAACAGATTTTGGGCGGAATCTACAATTTTTATCTCAGGCATTTTCTTCCCAGGCTGGGGAGCATGGTCTCTAGAGATAGCGTTGCCTATGCTTATCTGGCGCAGACAATTACCGCTTTCCCCCATGCAGAAGAATTGGCCGGGGAAATGCAGGCTGCCGGATTTTCCAATGTGCGCTTCAGAAAGCTTAGCGGCGGCATTGTTAACCTGCATCTTGCAGAAAAAGCTTGTCAGCGCAGTAGCTAGACTTTGCACGCATAAAGAGGGTCGAGGTCGCGGCAACAATGTGCCAAAGGCTTCAAAATGCTTGGCTGGCCTAGATCAGGCTGGCGAGCCAGGCAAGCATGAGTCCAAAGCCAAGCGAAAACAGCCCGATGATCCGGCAGGCATTCTGGCCTTCGGAGAGCAACTGGCTTAAAATCCTGCGCATGGCCTCTGGAAAAGCCGCCCAGCACAGCCCCTCAAGGGCCAGGGCAAGACCCAGGGCGCGTAAAAAAAGTGGCAAATCGAAATGCATGTACTCTGGTGGCTGAAAAAAAGTGTTTTGTAAAGATTCAGGCATGGCCTTGGAATGTTGCGGAGACGAATATGGTGAGTTTTGAGGATCTGACCCAAGGCAGGGCTTCACTGGCAGTGGTTGGATTAGGCTATGTTGGCTTGCCCCTTGCCGTTGCCTTTTCCAGAAAAATGAATGTCATAGGCTTTGATCTGAATGAAGCTCGTGTGGCCGAGCTGAATGAGGGACGCGATCATACCCGCGAAGTCAGCTCCGTTGTTCTGGAAAGCTCGAAAATCCACTACAGCAGTGACCCGCAAGTATTGAAAAAGGCCGCTGTGATCGTTATTGCCGTGCCAACTCCCATTGACAGCCACCGTTCCCCGGATCTTGGGCCAATAATTAGTGCGAGTTCCATTGTGGGCCAGAATATGCCTGAGGGCTGTGTTGTGGTCTATGAATCCACAGTATATCCCGGTCTCACTGAAGAAGTCTGTGTGCCCATTTTGGTTAAGGAATCGGGGCTGGAATTTGGCAGGCAATTTAGCGTGGGCTATTCTCCTGAGAGGATTAACCCCGGGGACAAGGTGCATACACTAAGCACGATTACCAAGGTGGTCTCTGGCTCGGATGCAGCAACTGCTGAACTCCTTGCGCAGATCTATGGCTCTGTGGTGACAGCCGGAATCCATCGCGCATCCTCAATCAAGGTGGCAGAGGCGGCCAAGGTTATTGAAAATACCCAGAGAGATCTGAATATTGCCCTGATGAATGAACTTGCGATCATTTTCGGGCGCATGGGCATCGACACTCTTGAAGTGCTTGAGGCCGCAGGCAGCAAGTGGAATTTTCTGCCTTTCCGCCCTGGGTTGGTTGGAGGCCACTGCATTGGCGTTGACCCTTATTATCTTACTTTCAAGGCTGAGGAGCTTGGCTTCCATCCCGAGGTTATCCTTGCAGGGCGGCGGATCAATGACAATATGGGCAAATATGTGGCTGAATGTGCGGTCAAGCGCCTGATTCGCAATGGTCTGCTTGTCCAGGGGGCGCGAGTGGGCATCCTCGGCTTCACTTTCAAGGAAGATGTGCCGGACTTGCGTAATACACGGGTGGTGGATCTGGTGCGTGAGCTTGAGGATTTTGGCGTTAATGTTTTCGTGCATGACCCTGAAGCCGATCCCGCTGAGGCCAAGCGGGAATATGGCCAGGAACTGCTACCCCTTGAATCTCTCGAAGATCTTGATGCCCTGATTCTTGCTGTGGGGCACAAAGCCTACGCCGGGCTTAATTTGTCAGAACTTAAAAAGCGTTATCGCCAGCCGGAACGCGCTTTGCTTTTAGATGTAAAATCTTTTTTTAATCCAGAGGCGGCGCGGGCTTCTGGCTTTGATTACTGGCGGCTTTAACCTTGGCGCTTCTGATCATGGCCGCAACGGCCAAAGAGCTTTGCGCACTTGCCCCGGAGCTTTTGCCAGCAGAGGCGGACATTCTGGAAATGCAGCCTTTCAAGCTTGACCTTGGCAAAAGAACGGTAATTTTTTGCCTAAGCGGTGTAGGCCCAATCAATGCGGCGCTGAGCATGGGTTTTTGCCTTGGGCTTACCGCTGGCACTGATGCCAGAGAAGCGGCACGCGTAAGCGCGGTGCTTAGCGTAGGTCTGGCCGGGGCTTTTGACCTTGGGCTTACGCCCCTTGCTTCCCTTTGCCTGGTCTCGGAGGAAATCTGGCCTGAGTATGGCTTAAATGATGGTGTGTCTGTAACGGCGCGGGCTTTCAGCTTTCCGCTCTGGCACAGGGAAGATGGTCAAAAGATTTACGACCGTATTGGCCTTGACAGCCCTGGAGTTCTATTTGGTGGAAGTTTTCTCGGGGGCTGGCAAGATAAAAGCCTTGAGCAGGGCAGTTGCCTGCATCTGGGCAAGCTTGATTTTTTTGTCGCGCGTTCGCTTAGCGTGGCAGGCGTAACGGCAAGCAAGGAGCGCCTGAACCAGCTTCGCGCTGCTTACCATGCTGATTTGGAGAACATGGAAGGTTTTGCCATAGCTTATGCCTGTGCCCGTGCCAAAATTCCTTGCGTGGAAATTCGCAGTGTTTCCAACAAGGTTGGGCCGCGCAGTGCTGAAGAAAAGGATTTTCCCAGGGCGCTCATGGCCCTTGGCCGGATTTTGCCCGGCCTTGGACTGCTTTGAGCCAAGTCGCAAAGGGTTTATATGGCGCAATCGCTATTTGAACAGAGGCTTGCAGAGGAACGTCTGCCCATTGAAGCCGCCCTTGAGCGGGCGCTGGCGCGGCTTCCTAAATCCGTGCGCTTGGTTGCCGGGCATATTCTCCTTGCAGGCGGCAAACGTTTGCGCCCCTTTTTGACCGTGATCTGCGCCCGGCTTTTTGGCCAGAACAAGCCTGATATCTATGATCTTGCAGTCAGCATGGAAATGCTTCATGCGGCAAGCCTGCTGCATGATGACGTTCTCGACAACGCAACTTGCCGCCGTGGTAAAAAAGCAGCCCATACCAGTTTTGGTGTGGCCAAAACCATCCTTGCCGGAGATGCGCTCTTGGCCCAGGGCAATGCCCAGGTAGCAGCCTTTGGCCAGGCCGCGCTCTGTACTGTGTTTTCTGATGCCACAGTCCAGACTGCTGCTGGCGAAATCCTGGAAATTGATTCTGAACGCAATGTGGCGCTTAGCGAGGCAGATTATTTAAGGATTGCCAGAGGAAAAACCGCCTGCCTGATTCGCGCTTCCTGTGAGCTTGGAGCCATTGCCGCCCAAGCTGGCCAGAGGGAGCTTGAGAAAATCGCAAGTTATGGTGAAGATCTTGGCCTGGCCTTTCAGCTTGTGGATGATGCTCTTGATTTTGCCCCCAGTGCGCAAACAGGCAAGCCCAGTGGAGGGGATATGCGCGAGGGCAGGTTTACGCCGCCTTTGCGGCTATACCGCATGGCTTTATCTCCAGAGGAATGTGCTGTCTTTGATGCAGCTTTTGCCTGCGGCTTTTTAACTGAAGAAGATGCCACAGAGATTGCGCGGCGTGTGCGCGAGGCTGGCTATGATCGATTGGTGCGTGAGGAAGCGGATCAATATCTAAGGTCTGCGTGTGCAGCCCTGACAGGGCTGCCCGAAAAGCCTGAGCGTGAAATTTTGTTTGAGCTTGCCGATTATGTGCGTGAGCGCAAACATTGATTATCTTATTTCTCTCTGAAAACGTAAAATTGCGAGAAGAACATGTTGTACCGCCTTGAAGTCGGGTCGCTTCCGAATAGGGAGGACAATATTGGCAGGATGATTGCCCGGCGCATCCATGCTGCCTTGAATCTGCATGTTGGCTCGGCGCGGCTTTTGAAAATTTTTACTGTGGACGGCCTTTCAAATGCTCAGCTTGAATTGCTACTGAAAGAGGGGATCTGGCATGATCCCATCCTTCAGCGCGCTTGTCTTGGTACGCTTGAGCCTTTTACTCCCCTCCCTGACTGGTATCTGGAAATTGGCTTCCGCCCGGGGGTAACGGATAACGAGGCAAGAACCGCCAGGGATGCGGCGGCTATGGTTCTAGGTATTTCTCGCAACAGCTTTAATGTCTATACCGCCTTGCAGTATCGCTTCTTAAACGCCGAAGGAACAAGTTTGCAGCTTGAGGATGTGGAGCGCATTGCACGGGATCTTTTATGCAATCCGCTGATTCAGCGTTTCAGAATCAAGAGCGCAAGGGAGTGGGCGATTGTGCCTGGTTTTGCGCCGGAGGCCGCCCAGGTTCTGGGAGAAGCCAGCGAAGCAGTGGAGACTGTAGCTATTTTCGATCTATCAGAAAGTGAAATGCTTTCCCTTAGCCGTTCTCGGACTTGGGCGCTGAATCTTGAAGAACTTAAGACAATTTGCGCACATTTTAAGAAAGCAGAAGTGGTTAAGCGGCGCAAAGATCTGGGTTTGCCGGAAAATCCCACAGATCTTGAAATGGAATGTCTGGCCCAGACCTGGTCGGAACACTGCAAGCATAAGATTTTTGCCGCGCGCATTGATTACCTTGATGCAAAGACGGGACGCCACGAGCTTGTGGATAATCTTTATAAAAGCTGTATTCGTGATACAACGGCAATTTTGCGCTCGCGTATGGGCAAGAATGACTACTGCAAGTCTGTTTTTACCGATAATGCTGGGGTTATTGCATTCATTGAGACGGCTGATGGTGATGGCTATGACCTGTGTATTAAGGTGGAGACCCATAACAGCCCTTCGGCGCTCGATCCTTACGGTGGGGCGCTTACCGGCATAGTCGGGGTCAACCGCGACCCCCTCGGCACCGGCATGGGCGCAGAACTGGTCTGCAATTCCAATGTCTTCTGTTTTGCATCGCCTTTTTATGCCAAGCCACTGCCGCCGCGGCTTCTCCATCCAAGGCGTGTCCTCGAGGGCGTGCGCGAGGGTGTGGAACATGGCGGCAATAAGTCTGGTATCCCAACTGTTAATGGCTCTCTGGTTTTTGATGAACGCTACCTTGGCAAGCCTCTGGTCTTTTGCGGCACTGTTGGCTTGTTGCCCAGCAAAGTTTGTGGCCGTTCTGGCTGGCAAAAAAAAGCCTGCCCTGGCGATTTTATTGTCATGGTTGGCGGGCGCATCGGCAAAGACGGCATCCATGGGGCAACTTTTTCTTCCGAAGAATTACATGCAGGCTCTCCGGCCACGGCTGTGCAGATAGGCGATCCGATCACGCAGCGCAAAATGGCCGATTTTATCCTGAAAGCGCGTGACCTTGGCCTTTACAATGCGATTACAGATAATGGCGCGGGCGGTCTTTCTTCTTCTGTGGGCGAAATGGCTGAAGACAGTGGGGGCTGCGAGCTATTTTTGGAAAAAGCCCCGCTGAAGTATGACGGCCTGCGCCCCTGGGAAATTCTGCTTTCCGAAGCCCAGGAGCGCATGACGCTTGCTGTAGCGCCAGAAAAGCTGGACGAATTTTGCACTCTTGCCCAAAAGATGGATGTGGAGGCAAGCGCACTTGGAAAATTTACCGCTTCGGGCTTTTTTACTGTATATTATAATGGGAAAATCGTGGGCGATCTTTCCATGGCTTTTTTGCATGATGGTGTGCCGCAACTCAGGCTTGAAGCAGTATGGGAAAAACCAGAATTCCCCGATTCGCGCCTTGAGATTGCCCAGAATGATCCAGGTGATTCTTCTCAGGCCCAGGGTAATTTGCTCAAAAAAATTCTGGTCAGGCTCAACGTATGCTCCAAGGAATATATTATCCGCCAGTATGATCATGAGGTGCGTGGCGGATCAGTAATCAAGCCGTTGATTGGAGTTCTGCGCGATGGGCCGTCAGATGCGGCGGTAATTCGTCCGCTACTTGAATCCGATGCCGGGCTTGTGCTGGCGCACGGAATTTGCCCCAAGTTCAGCGATTATGACTGCTACTGGATGATGGCTAATGCCATGGACGAGGCTATTCGTAATGCGGTGGCAGTGGGGGCTAATCCTGATGCCCTGGCAGGGGTGGACAATTTCTGCTGGTGCGATCCGATCCAGAGTGCGGATAATCCCGATGGCAAATACAAGCTTGCGCAGCTTGTGCGCGCCTGTCGTGCCTTGCGCCAGTTTTCCCTTGCCTATGGCCTTCCCTGCATTTCCGGCAAGGATTCTATGAAAAATGACTACATCGGGGATGGCAGGCGGATCTCAATTCCGCCCACTGTGCTTTTCAGTGTGCTTGGGGTCATTGGCAATGTGACGCGTTGCCAGAGTTCTGATTTCAAGCGTCCAGGGGATCTGGTTTATCTTTTGGGCGGAAGCTGGCGCGAGCTTGGCGGGAGCGAAGTTGCCAGCGAATTGGGAATTGTCTGCGCCCGCGTCCCAAGGGTGGATGCGCAAAGCGCTCTCGCACGTTACAGAAGCGTCCATGCGCTGATGGGACAAAAGGCCATTTCTGCGTGCCACGACTGTTCTGATGGCGGCCTTGCAGTTGCTTTGGCAGAAATGTGCATTGCGGGGCGTCTTGGGGCAGACATTCAGCTTGACGACGTGCCTTGTCTTGAGCCGATGAATTCGACTGAACTGCTTTACAGCGAGTCAGCAAGCAGGCTTATTGTGGCTGTGCGCCCTGAATATGAGCCAATTTTTGATAGTCTGGGCCAATGGCAACTTTGTAGGCGCATCGGCATGGTTAATGCGGATGGGCGCTTGCGTTTGCGCCTTGAGAACGGCTGTGAACTAATTAACGAGGATGTTCAGGGCTTGGCAAAGGCATTCAAATCCACTCTGGACTGGTAGCAAAGCGGACAAAAAACAGCCCCAGCTTGAGGCCGGGGCAGCAAAACCGGGGAAACCTGCTAGCGCCAGAGGCGCACCACACTAATAGCGTGGCGGACGCGGAGCGCGGGGCTTGGCCTCGTTGACACGCAAGGTTCTGCCCCCAAAGCTGAAGTTGTCCAGCGCTTCAATGGCTGAGTCTGCATCGACATCATCCATTTCTACAAAACCGAAGCCGCGTGCGCGACCGGTCTCCCTGTCGCTAACCAGTTTCACGCTCAGGACATTGCCATAATCGGCAAAGAGATCCCGAACCTGATCTTCGGTAGCCGACCAGGGAAGATTCCCCACATAAATGGACTTGGACATGAAACACCCTCACAAAAAAACCATTTCGCCACATCTTCGCCGACAAAACCCTTTTGCCGGAATATGGCCCCGTGCTACAAGCAGAACATGGATTCAGGGGCTTGTCAATGGAAACTGACAAAAAAGTTGGGATTTACGCAGGCTTATTCCAGGCCATACTGATATTTGACCGCCAGTGAAAGATTAATCGGCTCATCGCCAATTATCGCCGGGCGTTTAACAACCCCGCTGGCTGCTTTGATTGCGCGTAAAGCGGATCTATCCAGTTCTGGCCTGCCGGAGCTTGCGACAAGCCTGGGTTCGGAAAAACTGCCATCGGGCGCAATGGTAAAGGCGCACAGCGCAATGCCAATGAGATCGCGCTCTCCTTGAGCCAGCCTGCGGGCATGAATGGCTGAATCCACATCTTCAAGATATTGCAGATATGCCTGGCGCTTTTTGTTGCGTTGTTCATTTTCGGTCTCGTTTTGGGCGCTTGCCTGCTCAAGCCCGAGGCCGGGGGCACTGTTGCGCCTTGCAAGAGAAGATTCTTCCTGTTCAATGAGGACGTGGAAGCGGGGAGGTAAATCCTCTTTTTTGGGATGAATGAGCGCCAGGGCAAAATGCAGAAAGAGCGCCAGAACCAGTGCCGCCCAAAGGCGCTCGCTATCGCTCATCAACGCTCTCCAGGGCGCTGCGTGGCAACAAGCAGTTTTTCACCGCCCAGCATGCGCACTTCGTCAACCACAAATATAAGCGCATCTACAGGCGCTTTGGGGCTGGCCTTGAGTACAAGCTGACCAGGACGTTTCTTGAAGCCGCGCACAATTTCCTGCAATTTATAGCGCAAAAAATCGCGTTCTGTGGGCACGCCATCACAGATAAAAGATCCGTCTTCGAGTAGGCGCAGTTCAACCACCCGCCCGGAAAGAGCCTGGCTGGAATTGGCTGCCGGGAGATCGATGTCCAGGCCGCGCACGGCAAAGGCCGAGGCAATAATGAAAAAAATCAGCAGGATGAAAATAACATCCATAACTGGCGTAAGATCCAGTTCTGCGCCTGGCCGCTTTTTGGGCCGTAAATCAAGCATTCCCTTCTCCATGTCTATCACAGGCGCAAGGCTCTAAAACCGTTTGCGCCATAAGCGCGGTATTGCCTGCCTCCGACATGGCTTGCGCTATTTTATCAACTCGCGTCTGAAATTCGTGCAGAAAAAAAAGGGCTGGTATGGCAATAACAAGACCAGCAGCAGTGGTAATCAATGCCTGCCATATTCCGCCTGCAAGCTGATTCATATTCACCCCGGCATTGGCTGAGGCAATTTCTGAAAAAGTATTGATCATCCCAAGCACTGTGCCCAGCAGGCCCATAAGTGGCGCAAGCCTGGCCAAAATACCCAGAGTTGGTAGATAGCGCTCCAGACGCCGGATCACGGCTTCACCTTCTATGCGCAAGGCGGCTTCGCGTACCTGCAAGCTGGGGAAAGCATTTTGGGAATTTGCCAGAATTGCGCCATAGTTTTGCAGAAGCGGGACTTCCGCAAGGCTTGCCAGCATTTCCTTTGGACTCCCGGCTAGGGCGCTTTCAAGAGCGGCCGTAAAATCCCTGCCTGGAAATTTGCATGCTGAAAAAAAGAGCAGGCGCTCAATGACAATGGCAGTGGCGGCGATTGAAACCAGAGCCAGCGGCCACATCATCCAGCCGCCCATTAAGAATATGTTCATCGTATTTGTTCTCCGTGACTGGGACAATCTGATTGATTTGGTCTTTGCAGGCAAGCTTCAATGCTTGCGGCCAGAGCTTCTAAATTAAGTCCGCGGCCAATAAGGGCTATGCCGGAGGGTTTTGCGCGTGCGGGGCTTATTTCCAGTTTGCCTTGGGCATACTGGATGACCATTGCGCCTTCACCGCAAAGGTCAAGGATGCCCTTGGCGCGTATCAAAGCAGGGCCTGCTTCCAGAAGCAGCTTTTCAAGGTTTGCGCGGGGAATGGCAGTTTTGGGAATTGCGCTTGCGCTGGCATACCCCTCTCCGCTGTGCGTACGCCTATTGAGTCCATGATGATTTGGGGGAAGAATTTTTTGCGTTCTGTCGAGACTGTCCAGCCAGGCGTCAAGCTCGGCAAAGGGAATACTGCCATGAATTGCGAAAAGCAGCAGGGCGTTTGGATTAAGCGTATGCAGATGTTCCGTTAACGCTAATTTTTGAGTTTCGCTTACCAGATCGCATTTGTTCAGAATAATCACGTCTGCATTGGCGATCTGGGCAAAGCGGATGCCGCCTTTATCCTCGTTTTGCCAGTCTGAATCTTGGCTAAGATTCAGGGCGTCTGCCATACAGATCAATAGCCCTGGCTGGACAAGATCCTCAAGCTGGCCCACTGCCTCAAGCACATTTGCCGGATTGGCCAGCCCACTACATTCCAGGATGAACTGTTGCGCCGGAAGCTCAGAAAGGATGCGCCTAAGTCCGGGTCTCAGGCTGTCAGCCAGGGAACAGCACACACAGCCATCATCCAGCGCCTCTACCAGCGTGTCATCCTGAAGCAAGCTGGAATCCAAATCAACTGAGCCGAATTCATTCTGGATCACCCCGGTATAGCGCTCACGCCCATGCAGGAAATCCAGCCAACGGCGCAAAAAAGTGGTCTTGCCAGCCCCCAGAAAGCCGCAAAGCAGATGTAGCGTGGGCTTTGTAGCATGATGAGGAGTGGAAGGCTTGTAACGCGCCGGGAGTTTCATCAGCGTGCGGGAATTTTTCTGAGTTAGCTCCCGAGGAGGTTCATTTTCGTCAAAAGATGCCGCAAGCCTGATAATCGAAAGGCATTGTCCTGGTTCTGAAAGCTCAAATTCCTGGCCTGAGGCGTCAAAACCGCGCCCTGGAATACGCTCATGCCAAAGCTCAAGCGTAGCCGATAGGTCCAGAATCTGCTCGGCGCTGGCAACGAGAGCGGAAAAAAGCGGAAGGAGCAGGCGAAAACTTGGCAAATTGCAGACAGGCATCCCAGGGGGCACCAGCCAGAGATCATCAGCCTCAGTGCCATTCTGGCAATGATTGGCCCTGATGCCTTGGAGAGCCACGATTCTGTGCCTTGCGGGCGCTTCCAGAACAAAGCCCAGTGCCAAGCCGTCCCTGTGCGCATCAAGGCGTAGCCAGCCCAGTCGAAAAGGCGCAAACTCCCGCTCATTACCCTGAAAATTGCGCAGGGAATCTGCATAAGTTTCTGAGAGCGCAAAGGCCAGAGCCTGCAATGGGTAAAGTTCAAGCAGCGGAGACTGGGCTTGGGGAAAAACAAACAGCTCAAAATAGCCGTTAATTACTTTGCCATCCTGACTAAGATTTTCACCAGCAAAGCGTAGGCCAAAGATGTTCTCCGAATTTGCCAGGCGAATAGTCCAGGCGGGATGATCCGAGGCGCTTCCGCGTACGCCGCGCCAGCCTATTGCGCGGGCTGTTGAACGCTCAAGATGCACACCCATTATCAGGCTGGTCATCAGGCTTGCACATTCCGAACTTTCTGAACCAGGCGCAAGCTCTCGCGGAAGGAGTTTTTTCAGGAGCATGGCATTGAAGAAGCTGCGTTGTTATGCAGATAACCAAGGCGGGGCTAATGCCCCGCCTTGGAAACACGGCTAAGAGGGGAATGTAATGATGTCCCCGTTGCCAAGATAGTTTGTTGTCTTGGAGCGGAAGCGCGCCGTCCCCTGGACGACAGGGTAGCCGGCATCCACAAATTTCTGCGCCGTAATCAGCCCGGTGCAGTGGTTGCAGCCAACGCGTTTAATATCCCACTTCTTCAGGCCGATGACCAGATCGTCATATTTGGGATCCCAGTCATCAAAGGGCGAGATGTGCAGTCCGCCATAAAGGCCGTAGAACTTGTCATTCTGGTAGGCCAGTTCCTTGTAGGCAGTATCAGCAAAGAGGATGATGCCCTGGTGGCAGCAGCCGGTGATGCTCACAAGGCCCACATCCTGCACATTGCAATAAAGCGACATTTCGCCAAAGACCTTGAAGATGATCGGGCAGTCGAACTTGTAGAGCGCAACCCCCGGCTGAAGCTCATAAAGGCCCTTGGGAACTTCCGTGACCTCGCCTGTATGCCCGGAATCCTTGATGTACTGTTTGCCCTGGGGATAAAAAGAGTTGGGAATATATACATGGACATTGGGCGCATACTTGGCAACCACAGGGAATGCCCAGTAATGGTCCATATGCTCGTGCGTCTGGAGGAAAGCCGCAATCTGGTTATCGGCCAGCATTTTGTCGATGCCTTCGCGCTTGAAGCTCTCCTCCATCCAGTCATAGTTCCAGCCGCAGTCAAAAAGATATTTGGTCTTTTTGCCGTCCAGGGCTTCAACTTCCACAAGGCAGGAGTAGCCGCCGGCATTGTCGGCATTTACGGAGTTGTCGCGGGCAACAGCCCATGCGCCATGCAGATCGCCTTTTTTGATATAGGGCTTGATTTTGGCGATGCCTTCATCGTAACTGCCCTTGCCGATGCCCTTGCCGTTGCCAAAAGGCGCCCAGTTGAAAGTGTACTGATCCACAAGCAGTCCGCCAGCGCCTGTGACATCTTTCATGAACACGCTGTTATCGAACCAGCTTGTCTCAGAGATGTTTGTAACTTTTACGGACTTGCATACGCCAAAATCAGTCAGCTTGCGCTTGACCTCGGGCAAAAAGCTCTGGCGCATGGGCGCGTAGGAATATACCCCCATAGCTCCCAACATTCCTGCGCCAAGGCCCAGGGCTGCGCCTTTGACAAATTCGCGTCTATTCATTGATTCCCCCAATTTTATTTCACTAAGGTAAAGGTCTGGCTGGCAAGGGGCAAAAGCCAGATCGCAAAGAAGTAGAGGCAGACACCGCCTACTACACCAGCCACAAGGCCCGGCTTCATGCCGCCATTCCAGGCATGTTCGAGATCAATATGCCGTTTTTCTGCGTCAATCTCTTCCTGGCTCTTGAATTCGCGCCGCCAGCCCGGCCAGCCGTCCATGAACCACCAGTTGATCAGCCAGATGTCGATCAGCCAGATTGCCGGGATCATCGGGAACTGCTGCGGATGCGAAAAGCCCTTCTGTGTTCCGAGGAAGAGATGGGCATACTTGTAGTAGAGGCAGTAGAGAATGATTCCGCCGGCAATCATGATGAAAGTGCGGATCATCACGTTGACCGGGGTTGAGAACTTGGTTGGCCAGTTTCCGCAGTAGAACTGGAGGAAAAGGGCTGGTACAAGGCAGAAAATAGCGGTTTCGCCAACATGCAGCCAGCGCCAGTCAGGGGCGGCATCGCGGCGATGCCCGCGGATGGCCTCTCCCCACACCAGTTCCTGCATGAACCAGAAGAAAAAGCACATGGCAAAGGCAATGGCCATAATCCCGAAGAACAGGGCGAAACGGCGCACCCAGTCATTCTTGATCATTGTGAACGGATAGCGCTCCCATATTCCTTCCACAAACCAGACAACCACTGTGCAGCACATGATCCAGGCAACGTGGAAGTTGGCCGAGACCGTCTGCGCGAACTGCTCCCAATAAGGCGGACAGATCGAGGTGAAGTATTGCCAGGGATAGTAGAGGATGCCCATATGGTTGTGCATGGTCATAAAGTAAATGACCAGAGAGAGGCAGAATGTGCCAAGCCAGATTGAAAAGCCCTTGGTAGGCTGGCTGGCGTTAGCCCAGGGCTGGCCCTCTAAAGCCACAATCCAGGCCGGGCTGATCCACGAGGCAATGACGGCAAACATCATGCAAGCCTGGGCGGCATATTCCGTGGAATAGAATTCCGTAAGTCCAAGCTTCATCAACTGGCCGGGATTGAAATAGGCAAAGGCAAAATTGCCGAGAACCATTTCAAAAAAGCCGTGGATGAATGCGATCATCAAACCGATGGAAATCAGGCCAAGCACAAGGCCCTTCTGGATCGGATGGGCATTGCGGATCCAGTCGCGCTTGAAAGGCCAGAAATCAAAGGTATAGGCCATCCAGATCAGAATGATCAGCCACCAGCGGCAATAATTGTAGCCCACATAGGGCGTGTAGAAGCGCATAATGCCGCGCGGATCCTGAAAGACCCACCAGGTAATCGCAAAAATTACCAGGGTAAAAGCCAGATTGAGCAGCGCGGACCATGGCCCGGCCCATTTTTTGACCAGCTTGCGCTCCTCAAGATAAGGTAGCTTTTCCAGGGACATCACATCCTCCTTTTTGAATTTTCTGCATGAAAGGCAAGACCTTTTGCCGCGCAAACCCTGCGTCCAGGGAATCCACGATTCTTTGGCTGTCCCGGTGATGCTATTAAAAGTTGCCTTTTTGTTTCTGCATCGCCAGAAGAACAAGCCTTGCCATTTCGTTAACGGTCAGCAAATCGGGGTTTTGCCCCAGCCGGGCTACCTCCTCCCGCAGCATTGCCTCCGAAAATTCGGGGGGTAGGCTGGCTAGGCAGTCCGGCTCGCAATTATTCTGAACAAGCTTTTCCTCATTTTCACAAGGATTTTTGTCAGTATCTTCTGTCTCTTTCTTCAGAGGCTGAAAAAAAGAGCGTAACAATTCCTTGCGGCTCAATTTTGTTTGCGGATTCATCTCTTTTCAATAAGCCTTTTCAAAAAGATGAAGTATTCCTCTGTTGCGGCTTTTGCCTGCAAGGACTCTGCATGGCGCATGGCCGAGAGAATCCGCGCCAATCTTGCAAAGAGAGCCTCGTGTTCGCTTGTATCGCAAAAATTCAGGCTATGCGCTATTTTGCCTGCCTCTGGCAGACAGTGCGCAAGCGCAGAAATAATTGTTGCATTTCCAAGCACAATGCCTGCCTCGTTAAAAAAGTCCCTTTGGGCCTTGGCAAAACTGCGGATGTCTCCATTACGCAAAGCCGCCCCCGCCAGCGGAAAAAGCCGTTCCAGTTCCAGGATCTGCGAGGGCAGGATTCTCAGTGATACTGCCTGGATTAAAGCTGGCGCTATCAGCGCCAAGGCATCCATTGCTTCCGCCAAATCCCTTGGGCTATATTCCGTTGTTGCCTGGCCCAAAATCTTGCGGCCAACGCCACGCTGACATTCAAGCAGGCCGCGTCCGCACAAAGAGGCAAGGGCGCTTCTCAAGGTTGTGCGGTTTACTCCAAATTCCTGCGCAAGCTCGCGTTCAGGCGGCAAACGTCTGTAATTTTTCCAGCGCCCTGCCGTGATGGCCTGCTCCAGAGCAAGCTCAATCTCGCGTTGCTTGCTTACCAAACCTAACTCCGCGCCAGCCCGCCTGGCTTGCCTGCGGCAAAGATCGCTTGGCAATTTGCAGGAGGGTCAGTTCCCAGGCCAAAATCTCAAAAGCGAGATTATTCGCCATTATGTATGAAATTAAATCCCTGGCAAGTCAGGCAAGATTTTTTTATCCAAGAATATAATTATTAGAAATAATTATGTTTTTTTCAGCGTGCTGGTTGAACCACCGCCTTTTCTTCAAGTGCCTGGCCTGAGCATAAGAATTGAAAATTGCGAAAAGATTAGGAAGATCAGCCCGAGATAACTGAGCAGGGGAAACCAGGATTTGGCAAAAAAAGTTTTGCCTGACATTGGCCTTAGGAGCAAAGCAAGCCAGCAAAGGCATGCCAGGCTGAGGAATAGCAGTGAAACAAGGCTTGCGCCGATGCCCGGGCTTGCAAAAAAATTTTCATGACGCAGGCTTACGCCGAAAAATAGCCCCCAGCGTTGGAGAATATTTGGCAAAAAGCCCGCAAAAGCCCAGAACGCAAGCCAGCGCACTGCCGCGCCTCGTTCTGCCAGTCCTGTATTTGCAAAGTTGTTGCGCAAGTAAGCGCAGAAGCAGAGCGCTATGGCCCCGGCAGGGCCTAGGGCCATGAAATAGCTATGCAATCCATGCCGAATTACCGCAAGGCTTGCGCGTTCCATGCTGAGGCCCTGGGGCAGTCCGGCAAAAGGCCAGTTCCGCAGAATGAAAGTTGCCAGAAAAAAGGCCATTGCCAGAATAAGCAGTGTGCAAAAAATTCGCTGCTCTTTGAGGAAAATTTTTTCCGAGGGGGGAGTCAATCTGGGGCGCAGACGCCATGCCTGAAAGAAGAAAATGATGCCAAAAATCCAGGCAAGCATGCCCGTAAGCCAGGGAAGCCCCGCACTGGAAAAAAGTGGTTTGAGCAGTAATAGCGCTTTGCCAGGGTTAAAAAGTCTTGTGAAAGCCAGGCTTTGCGCATAATCGCCGAGAATTGCCAACAGCCCAGGCAGGCTCAGGACAAGAGCAAGCCCAAGGAGACGCGCAAGCCCATTGATGCAGAAGCTTGCATGGCCGCGTCTGGCAATTACAAGAGTTAAAAGACAAATCGGCACAAGCCCGCAAGAAGCGTTCATGCAAAGGCTTAAGAGCAGGATGAAGCATTGCCAGGCGAAAGGCTCAGTCATCAGACGGAAGCCCGTTCTTGCGTCTGCCCGGGCCAGCTTCACCCCTGCGCCAGCGTGCCACCAGGCGCTCAAAGGGCTGGTACAGGCCATAGAAATCGGCTTCGCCGCGGATCTGCTCGCGCATTGGCTCGGCGTAAGCGAAAATCAGCACTGCATGAAGCCTGTTTTCGGCAAAAAATGGTTTGGCGTAATAGGAGCGCACGCCGCAGGGGATGAACATGGCCCAGTCAATGGATTTTATACTGTCCAGGGTGTCCTCAACAGTTAGGGAAGACAGGCCGTAGCGCTCAATATCCTGGGCGATTGTGCCCTCATAAGCATGAGGAGAACCCCATTCCAGGCAGGTAAAAAGCGGCCCTGTGCCATAGACCTCAACTTGCCCTGGAACTGGCTGAATATCCGAAAACATCAAGCCGCCAAGGCCAGGGCAGGAAGCAAAGAGTTTCTCCATGCCAGCCCGCAGTTCAAGCCCGCTGAGTTCGGGTGCGGCTGCATCCCTTTCTGCGGTTTTTGCCGAATCGGCAAGCTGGATTAGTGCAATACGGCAAATTTCCGGCGCATCTTCAAACGCAGTAATTTTCAGGCGCACTCCCACACGGTTGCCTGCGCCATTGCGCAAAATCAGTGAGCCGTTCCATTCCTTGCGCCCAAGCGTGCGCCCGTCTGCCTGCTTGCCCGCCAATGCCGCCTGACAGGCATCAAGCAAGGTCTTGCCCTGGCTGTCTGGCACCATGTCTGCAAAATTAAGCAATTCTCCAGGATTGGCGCAAAACCGCATCGAGATGCCAAAAAATTCCGCTGCCGCCTTGTTGCAGCTTAGGATGCGCTTTTGGCTAAGGTCAAAGATCAGCACCGGGCAGGATTGCCCCAAAGCAAGCTGAACCGGTTTTTCGCGCAGCATGAATGCCGCTGGCAAGACCGATTCCTTGAGCATGCCAAAATATTTGCCCTCGTCTTGGGGATTCGGCCAGCCCTGCAAGAGGTAGCCTGCATCGGGATCACATTCAAGACGAAAGGAAACCATTGCGCTCTTGCGATTGGGAATCATTTCAAAAAATTCATCAACAAGAACACGATCTGTTCCCAAAATGACCTTGTGCCTGAAATTGGCGTCCTTGAGCAGACGGGCGCTGTCTGCCCCAAGAGATGGCAATGTCCAGTCGTTGAGCAGGCTGATCCGCGAACGCCTGTGTTCAATTTCCCATAGCAGGCCCGGAAAGGCCGAACTCCAAAGCGAAAATTCCATTTTTTCACCACTTGATTCGTTTTTTAACTATAGCTGCTTTGCTTTGATATGAAAAGAAAATTCTAAATAGCCCTGTTTTGCGATCAAAGAATAATTTTTGTCCGAAAAATTTTTTGCAGGCAAAGGCGCTTGCCCTGGGAGTATCCTGATATGCGCGGTTGCTTACCCTTGTAAATTATTATCAATTCGCTTATAATACAAAGTTTGCCACAACAACTGGTTTTTCTTTTCAGAAAAAGCAGCATTGTCCTTTACAAAGTAGCAGACGTTATTATTTTTGGCGCATCCGCCAGGGAGGCACTATGGCCCGGATTACCGTGGAAGATTGTCAGCAGCGCGTTGACAACCGTTTCTTGCTTGTGCAGATGGCTATCAAGCGCGTGCAGCAATATCGGGAAGGCTACGAACCCTTGCTGGAAACACGCAACAAGGAAGTGGTCACAGCCTTGAGGGAGATTGCCGCTGGCAAAATTCTCCCGGATGACAAGAGCCTTTATAATCCGCCTGCCGAAGGTGAGACAATGCCCCAATCCGAGGGTTAAAGCAGCCAGCATAGCTTATGCGCAAAGGATGAGGCTTGCTTGCCCTGAAACTTGACATTCAAGAAAATGACAGAACGCGATTACTACGAAATACTTAACGTAAGCCGCACTGCGGACGCTACAGCTATCAAGCATGCCTATCGCAAGCTGGCCATGCAGTATCATCCTGACCGCAATCCCGGCGATGCCGGGGCCGAAATTAAGTTCAAGGAAGCGGCTGAAGCCTATGAAGTTCTGCGTGACCCGGAAAAACGCGCCCGTTATGACCGATTTGGCCATGCAGGCGTTCAGGGTCATAACGGTGCGGGCGGTTTTGGCAATGCCGAGGACATTTTTGCCCATTTTAGTGACATCTTTGGCGATCTTTTCGGCTTTTCCAGCGGCGCGCGCGGAACACGCGCTATGCCTGGGGAGGATCTGCGCTACAATCTGAATATATCTTTTGCCCAGGCAGCGGCTGGAGATGAAATTTCATTAAGCCTGCCCAAACAGATTAGCTGCCCTGACTGCAATGGCAGTGGCGCAGCCCCTGGAACAAAGCCGCAAACCTGCCAGGCTTGCGGCGGCAGCGGCCAGGTGCGCCGCAATCAGGGCTTTTTCCAGCTTGCCATGCCTTGCCCAAGCTGTCGCGGCGCAGGGCAAATCATCAGCCGCCCATGTCCGCGCTGCAAGGGCGATGGCGCGGTAAGCGATGTGCGCGAGCTTGTGGTTCGTATTCCAGCCGGAGTAGATAGCGGCACAAGGCTCAGGGTGCGCGGCGAAGGCGGTCCAGGGCTGCATGGCGGCCCGCCAGGCGACCTCTATGTTGTTTTGAATGTGGAGCAGGATGCACGCTGGAAGCGCCAGGGGCAGGATCTGATCTATGAGCAGGAACTGAGCTTCGTTCAGGCGGCTCTTGGGCATCGCCTTGAAATACCAGGGATCAAGGGGGCGCTCTCCCTGGATATTCCCAAGGGCGTGCAAAATGGGATCATGTTGCGTTTGGCCGGAGAGGGGCTGCCCTATCCAGGCCGGACACAGCGCGGTGACATGCTGGTTTCCGTGAAAGTGCGCACGCCAACCCGCCTCACCGAGCGTCAGGAAGAATTGTTGCGCGAATTTGAACTTGCCGGGGAGCAAGGCCCACTGGAAAAAATGAAGAGCGCGGCACGCAAAATTGGCAAGGCGATGGGCCTGGATTAGCCATCCAGACTTCTCCTTCAGGCAAGCCTGAATTCTTGGATAATTTTTGCTTCTGAAGCAATCTTTCAGCTTGGGCTAGTGCTGTCCGCGCTTTCCAGAAGCTCCAAAGGCTTCAGAATTGTCAGGCGCTTGCGCCCCACGCGCAACAGGCCCTGGCTTTGAAATTTCCCCAAAATCTCGCTTATTGTGGGCTGGCTGGTGCCGGCAAGCTGGGCCAGCTGGGTTTGGGTAATGCGCATAGGCAGGCTTGCCTCTTGCCTCCAGCTTGCCTCATCGCTCAGGCACTCATAAACAAGGGCAATGAGCAACTTGGCAACTCTTGATTCCACATCACAGGCCACCAGGTTGGCAATGGTTTCGCCAAGGTGACGTACGCGGGCGCCAAGGAGGGCAATTACGCGCCTAGCAAGGGCAAAGTTTGTGCGCAGAAGATTCTCAAAATCCTCGCGGCCCAGAATATGCACCACGCTTGGCGCAAGTGCCTGGGCATTGGCCTTGCGCGGCTGCATTTCAAGCATTTCGGAAAGGCCAAAAATTTCTCCGGCGCGGCGGAGAAAAAAAATTGTCTCCTTGCCGGATTCATGGATGCTGAAAATCCTGGTCAGGCCGCTTTCAAGATAAAAACAGCTTTCGCCAGGATCGCCCTCAAAAAAGATTATATCGTTTTTTTCCAGGTATTTTCGCTTGGCCTTGTTTAGAAACAGAGCCTTTTCTCTCTCAAGGCCATTGAAGAAATCCAGTCCCTGCAAATACCAGAGCTTGTCCATCCCATCCCCTGGGCTTGAGGCAAGGCTTAATCAAGGCGGTTCACATACTTGTAGGTCTTTTCATTGCCATGAATATCACGGCACTTCCAGGTTATGGACTTCTTGCCCATTATGGGCCGCAAACTGGCCTTGAAATAGCCAAGCTGATAGGGAATCCGTGTTTCAATAGCTCCATTAGGGCAGGCTTTGGTGCAGGACATACAGTCCCAGCACTCTGACGGCGTCCTGCAATAGGCTTTGCCGCTTTCAGCAGAAACAGCCATCAAATCGCCCGGGCAGATATTCTCGCAAAAAGATTCCTCGCGGCCTGCGCAACCAGTACATTTGCGCGTATCAATTTTTGGCGGCATGGTAAAGCTCCCCGCTGATAATGATTTCAGGCTTTTTGGCGTTCACCTGGAATTAGCTGTTCATAAGGCCGGGTAAAGATTTCAATTTTACCGCTTTCAGGATTGCGCCGCGATTCGATGAAGCAGTCAAAATCTCGGTCATTGCGCTCAGGATAGTCGGAGCGCGTTTGCCAGCCAGCCCAGCGAGTTTCCTTGCGGGCCTTGAGGTGCTGCACCACAGCCTCGGCAACATCCACGCGATCCATAACCTCAAGAGCCTGCATCAGTTCATGCAGGTCAGAGGCGCGAAGATACTGAAACTGGCTTTGGAGTATGGCAATATGCTTCAAGGCGTAATCCAGGCGCTCTTCATTGGTGCGGTAGAACTGGCTCACGCCGCCAGCATATTCATCCATCAGGCGCTGCAGACGCTCTTTCATTTCAACCGGGCGCACACCGTCTTGAGCTTGGCTTAAAAGCGGCTGGTAAACGCGCTCAAGCTCCTTGTGCAGCGCAGCCTGATCAATCGCTGCCAAGTCCTTGTCTTTGAGATAGGCCAGCGCCCCCCTGGCGGCCAGCTTGCCCTCCGCGCAGCAGCCGCCGACAAATTTATTCGGATTGCCGCCAGCAGTCTCGCCAGCCGCGAACAGCCCCGGAATGGTGGTCATGCGCTCAAGATCCACCCAGTAACCTCCGCCGGTATGGCCGCCAAGGATATAGGGATCAGAACCATAGATTTCGATCGGCTCTGTGCTAGGGTCTTGGCCGCGGCTGGCCAGGAAAAGCACAAAAGATGGACGTTCATTGAGATAATCCTCAAGCATGGCCTTTGTTTTTTCAGGGCTTAAATGTGTTGTATCGCAATAGCATGGCCCGCGTCCGGCGAGCCACTCCTCCATGGGCGCATTGGCGCGGATATAGCGCGGCGCGGCATCCCCGCCCAGATCCGCATAGCGGCTCATGACGCGCTCTCCCTTGCAGTTGATGATTGGTGCGCCATAGCCTACCGAAATGGTATCAACCGGGCCGCAAAAATCCTTGGTGCGTGTTGCTACCCAGCGCTGCTCAAGGCTGGTTAACTCCGCTCCCTGGCGCAGGCCAAGGGCATAGCCAGTACCCACACAATAGGGGCACATCCAGATCTGAGCGCCGCTGTCTGTGGAATCAGCAGTGTAGGATTTATAAAGTGTACCAGCGCCGCCAGTGGCCACAACTGTGGCCTTGGCCTTGAAGACATAAAAATCGCCATCCCGCACACCAAGTCCAGTGGCGCCCACACAACGCGCCTGATCTCCCTGGCCGCTGATCAAAAGGCTGGTGGCTGCAACGCGATTATAGATGTCCGCGCCGCTTTCAATGGCTTTTTCGGCCATGATTGGCTTGAGTTGCTCGCCGTGGATGGAAATATCCCATTGGCCGCGATAGCGCACTTTCCCTTGCTCATCACGAAGAATGGGCAAACCCCAGCGTTCAAGGTCTTCCACACATTCATTGAGTTCCCTGGCATTGGAGAGCGCCAAATCCTCGCGCAGGGGTCCTCCGCCCACCTGCGCCCTGCTCCAGCGCACCAGGTCTTCCGGCGTTTTGTCAGGGGGTATATAGGTATTGATGGCATCCATGCCTGCGGCGCAAGCGCCTGAACGCATGATTTCTGCCTTTTCCATAATCACGATTTTCAGGGAGGGATCAAGACGCGCTGCTTCGTAGGCCACAAAACAGCCGGCATTTCCGCCGCCAATAATCAGGAGATCGCAGTCAATTTCTCTGATCTTTACTTCTGCAAGGGATTTGGGCTTGAAATCCCTCGTCCTGGGAGCAGCGATATTGGCCATTTAATTTTCCCCCTTTGCCATGGCTTTTTGCGCCGCCGCACGATCCTTGAGCCAGGAACGAATCACTATCCAGATTGAAAGGGCGATCAGTCCCAGAGCGACAGGGCGGCTAAAAATCATCCACGGATTCTGCTCCGAGGCGATAATTACCTGCTGCAGCGAAGTTTCCCAGATTGGGGCAAGGATAAAGCCAATGATCAGGCAAATAATCGAATAATTGAAGCGGCGCATAAACCAGGCAAGAACTGTGAACACAAGCATCAGGGTCACATCAAAAGCGGCATACTGCGCAAGGTATGCCCCCATGACACAGGTCAGGATGATGATCGGATAGAGAATAACCGCTGGCACTTCGACTACCTTGCAAAAGATGCGCAAGCCAGCCATGCCCGCGCCAAGCAGAAAGATATTTGCAAGAATCAAGCTTCCATAGATGGAATAAATGAACTGGGCATTCTGCTCGAACATCAAGGGGCCTGGGATCATCCCGTGGATTACAAATGCGCCGATGAGCAGCGCAGAGGCAACATTGCCAGGGATACCGAGGGTAAAGAGCGGAATCAGCGCGGAGGCGACAACCGCGCTATTGGCTGATTCCGAAGCGGCAATGCCCTGGATATTGCCTTTGCCGAAACTTTCCGGGTTCTTGGAGTGCTTTACGGCCTGATCGTAAGCAAAAAAACTTGCCACTGGCGCTCCCAGGCCTGGAAGAGCGCCAACAATGGTCCCGGCAATGGAAGAGCGCAAAAGGGTTCGCGCACAGGCAAGATATTCCTTTAAGCTTACGCGGTTATCCTCTGGATTTGTGGAGAACTGGATAACGCTGTTATCCTGTGCGCCTCCAAGGATATGTTCAAGCTGGTCAATGATTTCCGAGAATGCAAGCATACCAATGCCAATAGGAATAAGGGAGATGCCGCGTTCAAGCTCAGTTATCTCCAGCGTGAGCCTTGGCAGGGCCGAAACCGGCTCAATGCCAATGCAGCCGATGAGCATACCAAGGGCTGCGGCAATCAAGCCGCGCAAAAGCGACTTTGTGCCTAGGCCCGCGATGATCGTCATGGCCATGCAGATTAGCGCAAAAATTTCTGGCGGACCCATGTACAGCGCAACCACAGCCAGCGGCGCAGCTACAAGGATCAGCACAATTGTTGCGAAAGCATCACCACTTACCGAGGCATAGAGAGCCATGCGCAGTGCTTTTTCGCCCTTGCCCTGCAGGGCAAGGGGATGGCCGTCCCAGGTGGTGGCGGCTGATTCAGGCGTGCCAGGGGTATTCAGCAAAATCCCCGAGATTGATCCGCCAAAAAATGCGCCCTTGTTCAGGCCAACCAGAAAGCCGATGGCCGAGACCGGGGACATATAGTAGGAGAGCGGCACACAGAGGGCGATGGCCATTGGTCCGTTCACGCCCGGGATTGCCCCGGCGATAATCCCAAAAATTACGCCAATGAGCACAAAGAGCAGGTTTGCCGGCGCAAGGGCATTGCCAAGTCCGGCGATAATCAGCTCAAACATGCTTCCTCCAAAAAATCATTGTCAGGGCAATGGCACAGCCAGGGCAAAGCGCATCAAGGCCCACAGCAGGCCGATGGAGAGCGCTGCCACAAGAATCATGACCAAGGGCTTGCGCTGGCCGCAGAGCCATTGGATGAGCAACATGAATACAAGCCCCGAGGGAATGAAGCCAAAAACATTCATTGCAGGCATCAGCAATGCGCACGGGATGACAAAGATCAGCAGATGCAGCCAACCAGGAAAGCGTTTTTTGCCAGCGGGCGCAATTTTGGGAAGATCCTTGGCATCTGGCTTTGAGCCTTGCAGTGCTTTTTTCTCCTGCAAAGATGCAAAGCAGTTGCGCAAGAGTCCGATTGTGGCGAGCGCAAGAATAAATCCGGCTGCGAGATTGGGCATCAGGCTTGGGGGCATGCCATAGCCGGGCCAGGGGGGAGACCACTCTGGAATTATCCAGAGCAAAAGCAGGAGACTTAAAAAGATCATCCCCAGATAACCGTAATTATCCCGCAGCCGGGTGTTCATGGATTTAATTCCCTATGCTTTTTTTGACCAGGTTATTTGCCAGCGCCTGCCTTGGCCTGGGCCTCATTGCGCTTGGAGGCCGTGCGGATATAGTTTTGCGCGTTCTCCGGCCCAAACTCCACCGGGGCCATTTTCAGCTTTTCCACAATGAAGTTCTGGAGCTTGGCATCTGCATTGAGGTCTTTCAGCGCGGCAAGCAGTTTTGCGCGGACATCCTTGGGCAGATTTTTGGGCGCTGCAAGGACAATGTACATTTCCACCGCTTCATCCCAGCCCTGATCGCGCAGGGTGGGTACGTCCTTGAGCGGGGTCAGGCGCTTTGGCGTGGAGGCCGCCAGGCATTTGAGTTTGCCTCCCTGAACATAATCAAAAAGAATCGCGCCAACATGGCCAAGATCCGCATGGCCGCCAAGCACGGCAGTGATCACCGAGGGGCCGCCTGTGCTGGGCATCAGCGAGAGCTTTACGCCTTCTTTGGCTGCAATCCGGCTCATGGCATCACGGTCGTCAGAGCCTTGGAACATATAAGTGAGTCCCTTGCCCTCTTTTTTGGCCCAGGCAAAAGCATCCTTGAGCGTATTCCAGGGGCGGTCGGGCCTGGCCACAATGCCGCTCTGATTCAGCCCAAGCAGGGTGAGGTAGTCAAAATCTTCGGGATTATACTTGGTCTTGGTGACATAAGGCGAATAGGTAAAGGCGGCAGTTGCCGAAGTGCCCAGGGTATAGCCGTCCGCCTTGGATTTGGCCAGTTCCGTAGCCATCACGCTGCCATGTGAGCCGCCAGGCATGTTGGTTACAAGGACAGGCTGGCCCAGCTTGTCTTTCAGGGCTTCGGAGACGGCGCGGGTAAGGAGGTCAATCTGCGCTCCTGGCCCGGTCATTGTAAGCATCTTAACGGGATGATCCGGGTAATCAGCAGCCAGCGCGGGGGCGGTTGCGATCAGACTGAACATAGCGAGACAGGCAAGGATTTTTTTCACGAACAGACTCCTTTTTCAAAATGCTTGTGGGCAAGGAATTTCAGCACGGATTTACAGGATATGGCAAATTATAGCCCATTTTTCTATCATCCGGGCAATAAAACGTGAAATTTCCCACAATTTATTTTGCGCAGAAAAAACGCAGACAAATAAAAAAGGGGAGTTGCCTCCCCAAAGTGCAAGAGTTTGAGCCTTTATGCAGCCTTGTGCCTTTTATTTGCCAAAAAGAATTTCCTGATAATTGGGCAACGCCCAGAGATCATCGGCAACCATTGTTTCAAGGCTATCGGCATATTTGCGCAATTCCTGCATCAGAGGTAACACTTCGCCGCAATAACAACGCGCCGCATCTAGTCCAAGGCCAAGTTCTTCGGCATGTTTAAGGCTTGTTTCAAGGGCCGTTGCAGTTTGCTGCAAATTTTTAAGAGCATCGCTCACTTCATCCAAAGCCAGGGTATCGCAGATCCGGCCAAGGGAGCGGACGCCAGCGATAGTTGCTGCAAGCTCTCCCTGATAGCGCATGGCGGCAGGAAAAATTATTGTTCGCGCCATGCGGATGGCAAGAAGCGCTTCACTGCGCACTGTCTTGCAATATTGCTCCAGATAAATTTCTTCGCGGGCGCGCAATTCATCGCGGCTAAGCACCCCCTGGCTTTCATAAAGCTGAATCACATCCGGCTTTGTCAATTCTTGCAGGGCTTCCGGCGCGGTGCGCAGATCTGGCAGGCCACGTCTGCGCGCCTCCTTGTGCCAGACCTCGGAATAGCCGTCGCCATTGAATATTACCGCGCTATGCTCTTCAATGACATGGCTGATGAAAGACGCAACCGCACTATTTAGGCTTGCCCCTGCTTTAAGCTCCTTTTCCAGCCAGTCAGCGGCAAAAGCCAGGGAATCGGCCATCATAACATTGAGGGCGGTAATTGAGCCAGCGGCAGACTGGCCCGAGCCTACCGCCCGGAACTCAAACCTGTTGCCATTGAATGCCACCGGGCTTGTGCGATTGCGGTCGCCCGGGTCAGTGGGCAAGGCAGGGAGGCTGTCCACGCCAATATTCATCATTCGCTTGCCTTCGGCCTTATGCGCGTCCTGAATCCGCCCGGCACGAAATGCCTCAAATACTTCTGTAAGCTGATCCCCAAGAAAAATGGACATGATTGCCGGCGGGGCCTCATGGGCGCCCAGACGGTGATCGTTGCTCGCGCTGGCTACACTTGCACGCAAAAGGCCGCCGAACTTATGCACGGCGCGAATCATGGCCGCGCAAAATACCAGAAATTTGGCATTGGCGCTTGGAGTGTCGCCGGGATCAAAAAGACTGCCCAATTCCGCGTTGCCCAGGGAATAGTTGACATGCTTGCCTGAGCCATTGACGCCGCTGAATGGCTTTTCATGCAAAAGGCATTTCAGGCCGTATCGTTTGGCTACATTTCGCAGTGTGGACATGATGATATGGTTGTGGTCAACAGCGAGATTGCTTGGCTCATAGAGCGGCGCAATCTCATACTGGCTTGGCGCGGCCTCATTATGCCTTGTGCGCACAGGCACGCCCAATTTGTATAATTCGCGCTCCACTTCAAGCATACAGGAGAGTACGCGCTGGGGAATAACCCCGAAGTACTGATCGCTGAACTCCTGTCCCTTGGCCGGACGCGCCCCAAAGAGTGTGCGCCCGGCGATCTGAATATCCGGGCGAGCGAAGTTGAAATTATGATCAATAAAGAAATATTCCTGCTCCAAGCCGGCATAGGACTGGATTGGCAAAGCGGTCTTGATTCCAAAAAGCGCAAGCAGACGCTGGGCCTGCTGGTTTACCGACTGGTTAGAGCGCAGAAGCGGCGTTTTTTTATCCAGGGCTACGCCTGTCCAGGAAAGGAACATAGTTGGAATACAGAGGAATGTGCCATTGGGATTTTCCATGATATAAGCCGGGCTTGTAACATCCCAGGCAGTATAGCCCCTGGCCTCAAAAGTTGAGCGCAAGCCCCCAGAGGGAAAGGAGGATGCATCCGGCTCGCCGCGGATCAGCATTGAGCCGGAAAATTCCGCAATAACCCCGCCGCTTCCATCCGGCATGAGGAAACTGTCATGCTTTTCTGCAGTCTGACCGGTAAGCGGATAAAAGATATGCGTGAAGTGCGTCGCGCCTTTTTCAATGGCCCAGTCTTTCATCACTGCGGCAACAGTGTCGGCAATGGATGGATCCATACGCTCGCCAAAGGCTATGGTCTTGTGCAGGGATTTATAAACTTCTCGCGGCAGACGCTCACGCATCACGCGGTCATCAAAGACATTGCTTCCAAAAATATCCGTGGGCCTGGTTTCCGCAAAATTCAGCGGCGAAAACTCTGGTTTGTAGCTGGTGATGGCCTGAATGGCGTTATGCCTGCCGCTATTGCTGCTCATTCCCGCTCCTTGTCGGTTTTAATAGTGTGCGCTTATTTCGCTTCAAGAATCTCAATTTCAAAATGCAGATCTTTTCCCGCAAGCGGATGGTTGGCATCCAGGCTCACTTCCTCAGGCCCAATTTCGCTGATAATGACATCCATTTCGCCCTGCTCATTGGAAAGCTGCAGGGAAGTGCCAAGCTTGAGCGGAATATGCGCTGGCATCTGCTCACGCCTTACCGTGAAGACAAGTTCGGGATCAAAAGCGCCATAAGCCTGTTCCGGCGCGATTTGAACGCTGACAGTGTCGCCTGCCTCGCGCCAGAGCAGCGCCTTTTCAAAACCAGGAATGAGCATTCCATCGCCCATGACAAATTCCAGGGGTTCGCGTCCTCTTGAAGAATCAAATACTGTGCCATCGGCAAGTTTGCCAGTATAATGCACCTTGACTTTTGTGCCTTGCTCAATGGGCATCTTAATCTCCTTTTGGTGGCGCAATCAGAATCAGCGCTAGATCCATGACATTGGTGCGCGTAGGCCCACTATGGAAAAGATCGCCGCTACGCTTCAGGGCATGATAGCTGTCATTGGCTTCCAGCATGGCAAGAGCTTCCCTGCGGCCACCCATCTTAGCCACACTTTCGCCAAAGGCAAAGCCCCCGGCAGCATCAGTAGGGCCGTCTGTTCCATCTGTACCCGCAAACAGGGCGCAAATTCGTGAATCGCCCGCCAATTCCAGAGACGCGGCCAAAGCCATTTCCTGATTTCTGCCGCCAAGGCCATTTCCAGTAAGCCTCACAGTACATTCACCGCCAGCGAGCAGGCATACGGGGCTGTCGCCTGTTTTCAGGCTTGAGGCGATTTCTCTTGCTTTGGCAACGAGATCACAGGCCACATTCCGCGCCTCGCCACGCAGACGGTCAGTGAGGATCATTGGGCGCAATGAACATTTTTCAGCTTCCCTGGCCGCTTGGAAAAGGGCGTCACGGTTGCTGGCTATGAGCAGGTTATGCACAGAGTCAAAGCGCTTTTCGCCTTTTTTGGCGGTTTCGGCTGCCAGCCCCCTTGCACCGAGTTCTAAATAAGCGAGCACGGCTTTGGGGAAAGATGCTTTCAGGCCGTATTTGGCAACTATCGCAAGACAGTCGTCAAAGCTGGAAGGGTCTGGCGCTGTTGGCCCGGAGGCAATAACCGAAAAATCATCCCCGATGACATCACTGATGAAGAGCGCCAGAATCTTTCTGGCCCGACAATTTTGAAGCAGACGTCCGCCGCCAATCAGCGAAAGGTGCTTGCGAATTGCGTTGATTTCCTGAATTTCTGCGCCACAACGCAAAAGATATTCCGTAGCGTGGCGCAAATCTTCAAGCGCAAGCCCTGGCGCGGGCGCGGCGCAAAGAGCACTTGCGCCGCCCGTAAAGAGGCAAATCAAGAGATCATCAGGCTTACATCTCGCGCTTGTGCAAAGCAGATTCTCTCCGGCGGCAATGGAACTTTGATCAGGGAGCGGATGACTTGCTTCGGCAATTTTAATGCGTTCAAGCGGCAGCGCATGACCTTTTTTGGCAACAACAAAGCCGCCAGAAAGGCTTGCGCCAAGCAAGCCCTCCAGGGCGCTGGCAAGAGGCGCGACTCCCTTTCCTGCCCCAAGGCAAAAAATACGTCCAGAGCCAAGCTGCCAGTGGAAATTGCCCGCTTCAAGAACCTTAGAGCCGATTGTAAACCCAGGGCTTGGAACAATACGAAGATGCGCAAGAAGCGCTTTATCCGGGGCAACTGCGCAAACTCCGGCATCCCAGATCGCTTTGAGCAGGGCTTTGCAGAAAATTTGCTCAGCAAATTGCATGGATGCCAGGCATTGCAAAAATCCCCCCAATTTGCCACGGGCAAAATTACTTGTGCCGTGGCATCATTTTCCCCGCATTGAACAGGAACTTAACTCCGTTCCCAAGCTTCGCATACTTCGCGGCCTTGGCAAAGATTGCCAAGCAAGACTCAGTAGAATATAATAGTCTGTTCAAAATCATGGCTGTTGTTGCCCTCATATTCGCGCCAAGAATCTTCAGATTATTGAGGTAGGCTGTGTTCGGATTTTTGTTTCGAAAAATATTTGGCAGTAAAAACGAGCGTTATTTGCGCCGGTTGCGGCCTTTAGTCAAAAAAATCAACGCGCTTGAGCCACAAATGCAGGCACTTGCGGACGAGGATTTCCCTGCCAGGATCAAGGACTGGAAGCAGGAAGTTGAGGCTGGCACAAAAACTCTGGACGCGCTCTTGCCCGAGGTTTTTGCCCTGGTGCGTGAAGCCTCACGCCGCACACTGGGCATGCGCCATTATGACGTGCAGCTTGCTGGCGGCATAGCGCTCCATGAAGGGAAAATTGCCGAAATGAAAACAGGCGAGGGCAAGACCCTTGTGGCAACCCTTGCGGTGGTACTCAATGCTCTTTCAGGCAAAGGCGTTCACGTTGTAACGGTCAATGATTACCTTGCCTCACGCGATGCGGCCTGGATGGGACAAATCTATACATTTCTCGGGCTGACCACAGGGGTAATCGTTCACGGTCTGGAAGACGAGGAGCGCAAACAGGCGTATCAGGCAGACATCACCTATGGCACAAATAACGAATTTGGCTTTGATTATCTGCGCGACAATATGAAGTTTTACCCGGGCCAGCTTGTCCAGCGCGGCCATTCTTTTGCCATTGTCGATGAAGTGGACTCCATCCTGATTGACGAGGCCCGCACTCCGCTAATCATCTCTGGCGCTTCCGAAGAATCGGTTGGCTTTTATCGCACAGTGGATGAAATTGTGCGCAAGCTTGCCCCGGAGGATTATACTGTTGACGAAAAAGCACGCACAGCAATGCTTACAGACGAGGGTGTGGCCCACTGCGAAGCGTTGCTAAAAGTTGACAACCTCTTTGATCCGGCCAACATCACCGCACAGCACCATGTTTTGCAATCGCTCAAGGCGCATAAGGTTTTCAAGCGCGATGTGGACTATATTGTCCAGGATGATCAGGTGGTTATTGTGGATGAATTTACCGGGCGCCTCATGGCCGGGCGGCGCTATTCCGATGGCTTGCACCAGGCGCTGGAAGCCAAGGAACATGTCACGATTGCAGCTGAAAACCAGACTTTGGCTTCAATCACTTTTCAGAACTATTTCAGGCTCTATGACAAGCTTTCAGGCATGACAGGCACGGCTGATACCGAAGCTGTGGAATTTCACCAAATCTACAATCTGGAAGTTGTCTCTGTACCGCCAAACAAGGCAATGATCCGCAAGGATTACCCTGATCTCATCTACCGAAGCCGCAAGGAAAAATTCGATGCCATTGCCCAAGCCATTGCCGAGCTTTATCAAAAGCAGCAGCCTGTGCTTGTGGGTACAATTTCCATCGAAACATCAGAAATGCTCTCGCAACGGCTTACGCGCATGGGTATCCCCCATAATGTACTCAATGCCAAGCAACACGCCAGGGAAGCTGAGATCGTGGCCCAGGCAGGGCAGAAAAGCCGTGTAACCATTGCCACGAATATGGCCGGCCGCGGTACTGACATTGTCCTTGGCGATGGCGTTGTGGAGCTTGGCGGCCTGCACATTCTGGGTACAGAGCGGCATGAAAGCCGCCGGATCGACAATCAGCTTCGCGGTCGTTCCGGGCGGCAGGGCGATCCCGGCTCATCGCGCTTCTACCTCTCCCTCGAAGACGATCTCATGCGCCTCTTTGGCTCAGACCGAATCAAGGGGCTGATGGAAAAACTCGGCCTGCGTGATGGCGAGGCCATAGAGAACAAGATGGTCACCCGCGCAGTTGAAGGCGCCCAAAAACGCGTGGAAGCGCATCATTTTGAAATCCGCAAAACCCTCCTCGATTACGACAATGTGATGAATCAGCAACGCGAGGTCATCTATACCCTGCGCCGCGAACTTATGACTGCCGAAGATCTTGAACCAATCCTCAATGATTTTCTGGAGGATATTCTTGACGAGGCATATTCGCCGCTGGAAAAAGCCAGCGCGGAACAGATGACGGAAAGCAGGGCTGCTGTCATGGCCCAGCTTAGGGAAACTTTCAATCTTGACCGCGTTTTTCCGGCTAAGAGTGAACTTCCCGAACGCGAACAATGTGTAGTAGCCATTGAGGGTATTCTTGCCGAACTCAAAACGGCAGCGGGCGAAAGTTACGGTGACATTCTGCGCTATTTTCTGCTTGAGGAGCTTGACCGCTGCTGGAAAGAACATCTGCGCAACATGGATGCGCTCAGGGATGGCATTGGCCTGCGCGGCTATGGGCAGCGTGATCCCAAGCTGGAATACAAGCGCGAGGGCTTTGAAATGTTCCAGGAAATGCTCTTCCAGATCCGCGAGAGTGTTTTCCGTTCCCTCACCCGTGTGCGCGTGCAGTTGGTAAGCCCGGAAGAGGAGGAAGCCCGCGCCAGGGCTGAGTGCGAGGCCATGTTCCGCCACCGCGATGACAGCGGGGCGCTTTCCTATTCTGGCGGAGGCGAAGAAAACGCCCCGGTTAAGCAAAAACCAGCCAAATCTGCCCCGCGCATCGGCCGCAATGATCCCTGCCCTTGTGGCAGCGGCAAAAAATACAAAAAATGCTGCGGACGGGAGAAATAAAAAATACGAAAAGGCCCGGCATTGAAAAACCGGGCCTTTTAACTGCAAGCTTGCCAATGCGCATAACATGACGCAGGCTAATGTTAGCGCAGACGCATTTTATTCTGCTTCTGCCTCAGCATTGGTGCGGCCTTTAAGCTCGGCATTGAGCAGGTAGAGCCCCTTGGGATCGCCGCCAAAGAGATCGTACTTGGCAATCAGATCGCCAGTATTTTTTTCTTCTTCGCCCTGCTCGGCAATAAACCAATCCAGGAATTGGCAGGTGCGGTAGTCATTGACCTCCCGTGCTGCGCCATAGATGGAATTGATCAGATCGGTCACATAGCGCTCGTGTTTCAGGGCGGCATCCAGCGGAGATTTGTGGTCGTTGAAGTTGGCATCAGGGGCCGGGATTGTGCCAAGCTCCACTTTTTCCTGATTGTCCTGGAGGTATTTGATAAATTTCATGGCATGGGTCTGCTCTTCCTGGGCCTGCAGCTCAAACCAGTGCCCAAAGCCGTCGAGGCTGACTTCATAATAGTAGTTGGAAAAAGCCAGGTAGAGGTAGGCTGAATAAAATTCCTTGTTGACCTGCGTGCGCAGGAGATCGGCAACCTTTTTATCCATTATCTTTGCTCCTTATGGATTACATATTTTGCAACAATCAAGGCCCGAAAGGGCGCATTTGCCATAACGAGCATAGTTCTGGGCTGTGTTTTTGGCAAGTGCGCCAAAGTTGATAAAAAAGGCCCGCGAAAACCCTATCGGAGCAGGGAAATGACAAATTTCCCAGCATTTGGCACTGTCGCTTCTGCCAGGCATTTATTTGGAACTTAGCTTGTCATGCCTTGCAAAACAAGCCAAGTCTATTACGGAGTCCAGCTTCAGGTTCATTCGTTTTCTGCTTTACAGCGCAAGGGCACTCTCCTAAGCTATTGCAAATAGAAATTAGAAAACTTTCCGCAGTGGTGTCTTGCCGCTGGCATCTAAGAACAAAGACAAAAGGCTTAAACCCTGGCGGAAAATAAAAGAGGCTCTGCATGGATCTCCTGCCCATTCGCCGCGCAATTCTAAGTGTCACCGATAAAAGCGGCCTGGTTGATTTTGCAAGTTTTCTTGCCGCGCACAATGTTGAGCTGGTTTCGACAGGGGGCACACAGAAGGCCCTGGAGTCCGCCGGACTCTCGGTCACAGCAGTCAGCGCTGTAACGGGCTTTCCAGAAATTCTGGGCGGCCGCGTCAAAACCTTGCATCCCAAGATTCATGCAGGAATTCTGGCGAACAAGGATGATCCCCTGCATATGCAGACTTTGCTAGAGCGCGGAATCCGGCCTTTTGATCTTGTCTGTGTCAATTTATATGATTTTGCTGGTGCTGTTGAGCGCAAACTTTCCCTGGGTCAGGCCGTTGACGAGATAGATATTGGCGGCCCATGTATGCTTAGGGCCGCAGCCAAGAATTTTCACAGCATTCTTGTCCTCTCAGCGCCCAAATGGTACGAAGCGGCGCAAAGTGAGCTTGAAGCCAACGAACTATGCGCCCCGCTTGATTTTCGCCAGCTTATGGCTTCCCGCGCCTTTGAGGCGACTTCGCGCTATGATGCCCTGATTGCATCATATCTTAGGCCCTGAGGAGCGGCGTTTATATGGCACAAGGCTGCTTTGGGAGGGCATATCTCCAAGGCTAAAGGCAAGCTTGATGGGCTTAAGCCAAGCCAGATCGATGCCCTGAATCGGCTTTTTAAACGCCGTTTCCCAGAGGCAGAGGTATATCGGCTTGAACAGGCCAGAGAATTGGCCCTGCTCTCCCGCGCTATCGGGCGGCAAATCGGCCTTTTGATCGATCGGCGCGGGCGCGTAAACCGCGTCATTCTGGGGACTGCATCTGCTATTGTCATTCCCGAACTTGGAAGAAGCCGCGCTAGCGTCCAAAATCAAGGCCAGCCTGGCGTCTTGTTACGTTTGCGTGGCTTGCGCCTCCTGCATACCCATCTAAGTCACGAGGGTCTTAGCCAGGAAGATCTGATGGATCTTCTTTTTCTTAGACTTGATGCGGTAATTGCGCTCACGGTGAAGGAAAGCGGCGAGCCTCAGGCATGGCAAGCGGCCCAGCTTCTTCCCAATGGCTCTGCCTCTCCCTATCGGCTGGAAGCTCTCCGCCACTGGACGGACAATGTCACTGACCTTACAGGCCAGACCATAGCCCTCGAGTCCGAATTGGCCCGCGGGCATGAACAAGACATTCGCAATAGGGCATGGCTCGATCCTGATGCGGGGATGCCGCGTGCGCTCCTTGTATCTGTAAGCATGGAATCGCGCACCCTTCAGGAACGCAATCTGGATGAGCTTGCCAGCCTTGCGCAGAGTGCGGGGATAATCGCTTGTGGGCGAATAATTCAGCGCGTATCCAAAATAAACTCCCAGAATATTTTAAGCAAGGCCAAGCTTGCGGAACTTGAGGTTCAGGCCCTTAATGGCCGTGCAGAAATGCTGATCTTTGATGCGGAACTCGCTCCCGCGCAACTGCGCAACCTGGCTGAATATACCGAGCGCAAGGTTATTGACCGCACCCAGCTGATCTTGGACATTTTTGCCCAACGCGCCGCCAGCCGCGCTGGCATCTTGCAGGTGGAACTCGCACAGTTACGCTATACACTGCCCAGATTGAGCGGACAAAGCAGGGCGCTGGATCGGTTTATGGGCGGCATTGGCGGACGCGGGCCTGGTGAAAGCAAGCTTGAGACAGATCGCCGCAAATGCCGTGAACGCATGTCCAGAATCCTGCGCGAACTGGAAGCCTTGCGCCGCAAGCGAGCTTTTACGCGCAAAGCGCGTGCGGGCTTGCCGCATGCCGCCCTGGTTGGCTATACCAATGCCGGGAAATCCAGCCTGCTCAACCGCCTGACTTCTTCCACCGTGCTTGTAGAAAATAAATTATTTGCGACCCTTGATCCCAGTACCAGGCGTTTGCGCTTCCCAAAGGAACGGGAAATCATCCTTTCTGATACAGTTGGCTTTATCCGCAATCTTCCCAAGGAACTGCGCGAAGCTTTTCGCGCTACGCTTGAGGAACTGGCCAGCGCCCAGTTGCTGATTCATGTTGCCGATGCAGCACATCCAGACATCGCGCAGCAGGCGCAAGCGGTGGAAAATATTCTTTTGGAACTGGATTTGGCGACCATTCCAAGAATTTTTGTCCTGAACAAGTGGGATAGAGTTGAAGCCGTGGCACAGGCTGAACTTTTGCAAGCTTTTCCGCATGCCCTGCCTGTATCGGCGCTGACTGCCCAGGGCCTGGACAATTTGCTTAAACGTCTGGATTGGGAGTTTAAGGCGCAAAATTCTGGAGTGAAAGCGCAGACTGAGTGCCAGCAAAAGCATTAGCCCTGCTTCGCTCTCTCCCTGCTTTTGCCCTGGTGAGCGGCTTGACGGTTTGGCGCATAACGCTTGCGGGGAACTTGTACGCTTTTGCCAGGACGCTTTTTGGCATTTTTGACGACAATATTTTTTTTGAGCGGTGGATCGGCCCGCACAGCTTTTGCCAAACGAACCCTTCCATATTTGTGCGCCTTGCCAGCATGAGCAAGCAGGCCAGCATCACGCGCAGTTTTGCGCACATCAATCCGCCGTTCAGCCAAAAGGCCGCTGTCCAGCACTGCGGTTACAGACTTAATACTCCCTTCGCAAGCCAGAAAAGCCGCATCCAGCAATCTGCTGGCCTCCTGTCCACGGGTTTCGGCGTCAGGAGCGCCAAGAATTACGCCAATCAGTCTTCGGCCTCCCTTGCTTGCCGTAAAAATCAGATTATGCCCGGATGAGCGCACCCAGCCAGTTTTTAGGCCATCTGCGCCAGGGTATTGCCCGAGGAGGGGATTCTTGTTCCAGGTTGTCAGGCCACGATGCCGCAAAACACGGCTATTATGCAGGCGCAAGGCTTGTGGATGCGCTTTAAGATACGCCCGAGCAAGAAGCAGTAAATCTCTGGCGGTACTGTACTGGCCTGGGTCTGGCAATCCATGCGGATTTGTAAAATTGCTGTTGCGCATCCCAAGGACTCGGGCTTTGGAGTTCATCATGGCCACAAAGCCTTGCATGGATCCTGCCACATATTCGGCCACTGCCTGGCTTGCATCGTTCCCAGAAGAAATCGCCATGCCTAGCAACAATTTTTCCAGAGCAACCAGCTCGCCAGTGCGCAAGCCCATGCGTGATCCGCCAGTTCTTGCAGCCGTCTTGCTTATCCGCACAAGACTTGTATTTTTTATGACGCCTGCGCGTAGTTTATCCTCGGCCAAAAAGAGCGAGAGAACCTTGGTCAGAGAAGCTGGCGCAATCCTCACATCAGCATTTTGTTCATATAAGACTGAATCCGAAACACTATCATAGATAATTGCCGCGCTGGCATCAATCAGACCAAAGCTGTTAGCTTTGGCTGAAGATGGCAGGGTAAGGCTCAAAATCCAAAAGCAGAAAAAGAGGGCGCGGAAAAAGCGCCTGCTTAAAGCGGGCATGCCGCTCCTCTTGGCATAAATGCTGGCTTTTCGGCATCCATTGGTAATTCCTGGCTCACTTAAGCTTGTTTAGCAATTCATCGCGAATGGCATTTATGCTGCCTGTGCCGTCAAGAACAATGTAGCGAGTCTTGCCCTTTCTAGCCAGTTCGTTGAAAAAATTGGCAGCCGCCAGGGTGCCATTCTGCTCGTCATAGTAGATGTCGTGGCGTTTGTTGATCGCAGCCTCATCCTGATCATCGGCGCGGGCCGTTAATTCGCCGCCACAGATGCTGCAGTGGCCGTCATTTGGCTTAATCGGCTCAATATTGATATTATTAGGGTGATTGTTGTTGTTCTTACAAAGTCTGCGTCCCATAATCCGCTCTTTGGCCGTCACTCGCGGAAGCTTGATTTCCACCACATAATCAAGCTTTATTCCAGCCGTTTGCATGGCATCCCAAAGCTGCTCAGCCTGGGCCATGTTTCGGGGAAAGCCGTCCAGAAGCCAGCCCTTTGCCCCTTTGCTGTGCAGAGTATCGAGTACCATTGGAATGGTAATTTCGTCAGGGACAAGTTCTCCCTTGTCAATATATGCTTTGGCCTTTTTGCCCAGTTCGGTCTCTCCGCCAATATGTTCGCGAAAAATTGCCCCGGACTCGATATGCGCAAGATCAAATTTTTCCTTGAGCAGATCGCCCTGTGTGCCTTTACCACTGCCGTTTGGTCCAAAGATAAGGATGTTCATCGCTTGCGCCTCGGGTTTTAACTTTGCGTGGCAAAATGGTCTTGGGTAGAGCCAATCTTTATTGGCTAGCCTTAAAAATCCAGTCTGTCAAATCTCCGCTGGGAAAAAGAATATTAAGAGCGATAAAAGTTCTTCAATGCTCATTTTTCTAAACTTTTGTGTGGGGGACAAAAACAAAAAAGGATTAACAAAAGGAGTTAAATTTTTGAAAAAAGCCAATGCGCCCGCCAGGCTGTTGCTCACAGCATAGCGGACGCAATTTTCGACATTACGGCAATGCCGCATTATGTTTTTGGCACTTTAAACTTTTATTTCGGAAACCACTTTCTCCGTGGCTTCTGCTATTTCCAGTTCTTCATTTGTTGGGATTACCAGCACCTTGATCCGGCTTGCTGGCGTGGAAATTTCACGGGCTCCTGGCTTGCGCTGGGCATTTTCGGCATTGTTCAGGATGATGCCGATGCTTTCCAGATCTTCACAGACCATTTCGCGCACTATGGGATCATTTTCGCCGATGCCTGCGGTAAAGACCACTGCATCAACCATGCCGCCCAAAAGGAAAACATAGGATCCAAGCTGCTTGCGAACACTGCGCACAAGCATTTTCAGTGCCAGGGAGGCGCGCTGATCGCCCTTGGCAATGGCGGCATGCACATCGCGCATGTCGGTAAGGCCGCAGATGCCCAGAAGCCCGGACTTCTTGTTCATCAGCATGTCCACTTCTGAGGGGCTGAAGCCTTTTTTCTCCTGAAGATAAGGTACAATGGCCGGATCAATGCTTCCGCTGCGCGTACCCATGATCAGCCCCTCCAGGGGTGTCATGCCCATGCTGGTGTCAAAGCACTTCCCGTCCTTGACGCAGGTCATAGATGAGCCGTTGCCAAGGTGCATGGTGATTGAGCGCAGATTCTCCTGGGGCTTGTTCAGGAATTTTGCTGTGGCCTTGGCAATGTACTTGTGTGAAGTGCCGTGGAAGCCATAGCGGCGCACCCTCAAGGTTTCGTAATATTCATAGGGCAAGGCGTAAATGTAGGCTTCGGGTGGCAGGCTAACTCCAAAGGCTGTGTCGAACTCGGCCACATTTGGTGTGCCTGGGAAAAGTTTTTCACAAACTTCGATGCCCATGAGATTGGCCGGATTGTGCAATGGGCTAAGGGGAATGTATTCCTTGATCACATCCTTGATGTGCTGATCAACGAGAACCGGCCGGGTAATTGCCTCGCCGCCCATGACTACACGATGCCCGATGGCGCTGATTTCCTGCTTGTCCTTGATCACCCCAATTTCAGAATCAGTTAGGAGGGTAATAACCATCTCCATGGCCTGGACATGGGTGGGGAAATTGGCCTGGCGGATAATTTTTTGCTCCTTTTCGCTGTCTGGAGCAATCTTGTGTGTCAGTTGGCTGCCATCCTGACCGATGCGTTCGGCAATGCCTGCGCAAAGTACAGTTTTGCTGTCCATGTCAAAAAGTTGGTATTTGCAGGAAGATGAGCCAGCATTGATTACCAGAATTTTCATAAACATCCTTCCAGGTTGAAGTGAATGACAGAAGCCAAGATCTTGGCTTAGCTTGCCTGTTTTTCTGCAGCGGCCTGCACAGCGGTAATCGCCACGGTGTTCACAATGTCCGGAATCGTGCAACCACGGGAGAGATCATTGACCGGCTTGTTCAGTCCCTGGAGAACCGGGCCAATGGCAATGGCCTGGGCCGCGCGCTGCACAGCCTTGTAGGTATTATTGCCCGTGTTCAGATCCGGGAAGATGAATACGGTTGCCCGCCCCGCGACCTGGCTTCCTGGAAGCTTGGTGCGGGCCACGATGGGATCAATGGCCGCGTCATATTGTAACGGGCCTTCCAGAGCGAGATCTGGCGCAAGCTCTTTGGCAATCTTTGTGGCTTCGATAACAACATCAACATCCGCGCCCTTGCCGGAAGTACCCGTGGAATAAGAGAGCATGGCCACCCTTGGCTCGATGCCAAAAACCTGTGCCGTATGCGCCGAGGCAATGGCAATTTCAGCCAGTTGCTGTGCTGTGGGATTGGGATTGACCGCACAATCGCCAAAAACAAGCACACGATCTTTAAGGCACATCAGAAAGACCGAACTGACTACGGAGAAGCCAGGCTTGGTCTTGATGAATTCAAAAGCAGGGCGGATGGTGTGCGCGGTGGTGTTTATAGCTCCTGAGACCATGCCGTCTGCATCGTTGAGCTTGACCATCATGGTTGCATAATAGGTGGCATCGCTCATGGTGTCGCGGGCCTGCTCTTCGGTGATGCCCTTGGCCTTGCGAAATTCGTAATAGGCATGGGCATATTCATCGAATTTTGGCGATTGCACAGGATCAATCAGCTGTGCCTTGGCAATATCCAGATTCAGGTTATTGGCCTTGTTTCTGATTTTTTCCACATTGCCAAGAAGGATGATCTGCGCCACATCGCGCCTGAGCAAAATATCTGCCGCATGCAGGATGCGTCCATCTTCCCCCTCGGCAAGAACAATGCGCATTCTTGCACGGCGAGCGCGTTCGATGAGTTCAAATTCAAACATCATCGGGGTCATGCGCTTGCTTTGGCGCTCTTCCAAAAGGCGATTGGCAATTTCCTTACCATTGATGTGGTGTTCATAAAGGCCGAGAACAGTATTGATCTTCCGCGTATCGCCAGGCTCAATAAGCCCGTATATTTCTTGCAAGGCTGTGATGGTGCGGTAGGTATGCTCCTTGGTCAACAAAATAGGCAGGGGCGCTCCGGTCCAGCCATCCACCAGCTTGCTGATGCTCTCAGGGAGCGCGAAACCGCCAGTGAGCAGTACGCCTGCAATATCCGGCATACTTGAGGAGAGCCTGGAGGCAATGGCCGCAAGCAGAATGTCCGTACGATCTCCAGGCGTGATTATAAGCTGATCCTTTTCCAGATAGCGTAAAAAGTTGTCAACGTGCATGGCCGCAACCAGATAATCACCAACCAGGGTATCGAGGCGGCTGGCGCCAAAAATTACCTCGGCATTAAGGCCCTTTTTTACATCATTCATGGTTGCGCGGCCAATGCTTGGCTCATCTGGAACAGCATAGAGCAGGGCGGATTTGCCCTCCTGGGCAAAATGCTTGCGCAGTTCATCAATCTCTGTCTGGGAGAGATGGGCGCGGTTGATAACCACCGCGATTACATCCAGGGCATAAGGCGCAAGGCTCTCCTGGAGCAGTTGCAGGGAGTCCTGAATGTCCTCGGCTGTGGCATTGGCCCCGCTTGTGACTAGCATGACCGGGCAACCGAGGTTTGCCGCAATTTCGGCATTCAATTCAAATTCAAAGATCGGGTCTTTGCCAATGAAATCCGTGCCAATGCAAAGAACAAAATCATGCTGCTCAAGAATTTTTTTGTATTTCTGGATGATATTTTCCAGAAGCAGGTTGCGCGAGCCTTGGTTGATTATCTCGCGGGCTTCGGCCTGGGTATAGGCGAAGGTATCTGCGTATTCCATGTCGAGCTTGAAGTGTTCAAGCATCAGATTGATGTCCGGGTCGCGGTCGTCCAGGGTTGGTTCATTGATTATAGGCCGGAAGATGGCCACCTTGCGCATGGAGCGCGTAAGCATCTGCATGGCGCCCAGGGCAATGGCGCTTTTCCCGGAAAGGGGGCTTGTGGCTGTGATATAGAGCGCGTTGTGTTTCATGGTGACTCCTGGCCTTTGCAAATTCCAGCCAGTTATTGCCAGCGCAAGCAAGAATTTGTCCGGCGATAATCGTTTTTTTGCGAACTTCCGTATGCGTTATGTAATTTTTGTCTTTGGTAGTGCAAAGGTGCGGCTTGGCCGCGCCTTTATTTTCCATGCCCGCGCCTCATGGGTAGGCGCAGGCATGGTTGCGCATTTTCTAAGCTTCTTCTTTGCCGGGCCAGGTTCCGGGGAATGGCAGATCGCTTAGCTGCTTATAAAAAGCATAGCGTTCCTTATAAGCCTCAATCAGATCGGCCTTGAGGGTCTTGGAGACTTCGGGCCTGGTCTTGTCCAGCGAGGCATAGCGGTTTTCGCCTTCAAGGAAGCTTTGCAGATCGCCGGCAGGTTCTTTGCTGTCAAGCTGGAACGGATTCTTCTTTTCCAGCGCAAGATCAGGATTATAGCGATAGAGCGGCCAGTAGCCTGTTTCCACAGCAAGCTTGGCCTCAATCATGGTCATGCCCATGCCTTTCTTGATTCCCTGGTTGATGCAGGGGGAATAGGCGATGATCAGCGAAGGCCCCTTGTACGCCTCGGCCTCGCGGAAAGCCTTGAGTGTTTGCTGCTTGTCTGCGCCCATTGAGATGGAGGCTACATAAACATAGCCATAAGTCATGGCCATGCGCCCCAGGTCTTTTTTGCCGATGCGCTTACCTGCCGCTGCAAACTGGGCCACAGCGCCAAGCGGGGTAGCTTTGGAAGACTGGCCGCCGGTATTGGAATAAACCTCGGTATCCATGCAAAGCACATTGATGTCCGCGCCGCTGGCAAGGACGTGATCCAGGCCGCCATAGCCGATGTCATAGCCCCAGCCATCACCACCAAAGATCCAGACGCTCTTTTTGGCATAGAGATCGTCCATATCCCAGAGTTCCGAAGCAAGCGGGCTGTCAAAGCCGTCAAGGTGGGCAAGGATCAACTCGCCGTATTTGCGGGAGTTATCAGGATCATCCTTGTTTGCAAGCCAGCCCTTGAGCGCATCTTTGAGATCCTCTGATGCCTTGGGGTCTTCACTGGCTTGGCTTACCAGGCAAGCAAGGCGGTTGCGGCGGGCAAAATAGGCTTCCTCAATGCCATAGCCGAATTCAGCGGCATCCTCAAAGAGGGAGTTGCCCCAGGCCGGCCCAAAACCATCCTTGATGCTGGCGCAATAAGGCGTTGTTGGAGAGGATGCGCCCCATATTGAGGAACAGCCAGTTGCATTGGCTACAATCATCCTTTCGCCAAAGAGCTGGGTGAGAACCTTGACATAAGGTGTTTCACCGCAGCCTGCACAAGCGCCGGAGAATTCATGCAGGGGCTGCTGAAGCTGTGAGCCTTTCACAGTATCACGCGGCAGGAGTTCGTCTTTCAGGCTTACATGCTTCTGGGCAAAGTCAAGGTTGGCCTTTTCCACTGCAAGGCGGGTGGGCAGCGGCTCTAGGAAGAGAGCCTTGCCCTTGGCCGGGCAGACATTGACGCATGAGCCGCAGCCAAGGCAGTCTTCGGGGTAAACCTGGATGCGCAGCTTGAGTCCCTTGAGTTCTTTGCCGATGGCATCTTTGGTGATGTAGTCAGCCGGGGCGTCTTTGAGTTCGTCCTCACTACCCAGATAGGGGCGAATTGCCGCGTGCGGGCAGACAAAGGAGCACTGGAAGCACTGAATACAGGTATCCGGCTTCCATTCCGGGATGTTGATGGCCACGCCACGTTTTTCGCAGGCGGCAGTGCCAAGGGGCATGAAGCCTGCGACATCCATTGCCGAGACAGGAAGCTTGTCGCCCTGCTGGGCCAGGATAGGCCGCACGATTTCGCGCACATAGTCATCGTCATCGGGATGGCTGACCACAGCACCCTCGGTGGCGTCCTTCCAACTGTCAGGATAATTGATTGCCTTGAGCGCGGGAGCGGCCATTTCCACTGCCGAGATATTCATATTGACGACTTTGTCGCCTTTCAGGCCGTAGGTTTTCTTGATTGATGCCTTGAGCAGATCCACGGCCTGTTCAAAAGGAATGACATCCGCAAGCTTGAAGAACACAGTCTGCATGATCATGTTGATGCGGCCTCCAAGGCCAACTTCCTCGGCCAGTTTGACGGCATCAATATTGTAGAACTTGATCTTCTTGCGGGCGATTGTGCGCTTCATGGCCGCTGGAAGTTGCTTTTCCATATCCTCAAGAGTCCAGGGAGAGTTGAGGACAAATGTGCCCCCCTCCTTGATGCCTTCCAGAAGATCGTAGTCCAAAACATAGGTGTTCTTGTGGCAGGCCACATAGTTGGCATTGGTAATCAGGTAGGGAGCCTTGATTGGCTCTTTACCGAAGCGCAGATGCGAGATGGTCACGCCGCCTGACTTTTTGGAATCGTAGGAGAAATATGCCTGGGCATAGAGATCGGTATTGTCACCAATAATTTTTACGGCCTGCTTGTTGGCTCCCACAGTGCCGTCAGAGCCAAAGCCGAAGAACTTGCACTGTCTGGTCTCAGGACTCATGGTGTCAATTTCCGGGCCTGATTCCAGAGAGAGATTGCTGACATCATCATTGATGCCAACAGTGAAATAATTTTTCGGTTGCATGGCCAGCATACTGTCAAAGACGGATTTGGCCATGCCAGGCGTAAAGTCTTTGGAGCCGAGTCCATAGCGACCGCCGATAATCGTAGGCGCAGTGCCGATTTCAAAGAATGCTGTGCAGACATCCTTGTATAGCGGCTCGCCCATGCCGCCGCGTTCCTTGGTGCGGTCAAGCACAGCAATGCAGGATGCCGTTGCCGGGATTACCTTGAGCAGATGCTCAGTGGAGAAGGGCCTGAACAGGCGCACTTTGACAAGGCCAACGCGCTCACCGCGCTCAAGCAGGTAATTTACTGTTGATTCGATGACTTCGCAGGATGAACCCATGCTGATGATCACCCGCTCCGCCTCGGGATGACCAACATAGTCAAAAAGGCGATATTTGCGCCCTGTGATTGATTCAACTTTTTTCATGTTTTCCAGAACTATGCCCGGAACTGCATCGTAATAGAGATTGCATGCCTCACAGTTCTGGAAATAAATGTCCGGGTTCTGGGCTGTGCCACGAATGACCGGATGCTCCGGATTCATGGCAGAAGCGCGGAATTCGGCTATTTTATCGAAGTTCACCAGCTTCTTGACATCGGCATAATCAATAACTTCGATTTTTTGGACTTCATGGGAAGTGCGGAAACCATCAAAGAAGTGGCAGAAAGGCAGGGATGCATCAATGGCGGAAAGGTGGGCCACAAGCGCCAGATCCATACATTCCTGAACAGAAGCCGAACAGAGGAAGCAGAAGCCGGTTTGGCGGCAGGCCATTACATCTTGGTGGTCGCCAAAAATGGACAGGGCATGGCTGGCCAGGGCGCGGGCTGAAACATGAAAAACGCCCGGCAGAAGCTCACCGGCGATTTTGTACATGTTCGGGATCATCAGGAGCAGGCCCTGGGAGGCGGTATAGGTGCTGGTGAGAGAGCCGCCTGCAAGCATTCCGTGTACTGCTCCGGCCGCGCCTGCCTCCGACTGCATTTCGCGGACTATGACTTCTTGGCCAAAGATATTTTTCTGGCCGTGGGCGCCCATTTCATCCACAACTTCGGCCATTGGGGATGATGGCGTGATCGGATAAATGGCCGCTGTCTCTGAAAGGGCATAGGAAATATGGGCTGTGGCGGTATTGCCGTCCATGGTTTTCATTTTTGCCATCAAATCCTCCTTGCTGCGCTTTGGCGCAGGCCGTTCCCAATAGAATTGCTGGATGCTTGCCAATTTGCTTGCGCTCTATTCGTATAGAGCCTGTGAAATATATTTCAACATACTCCAATCCCTTATTCCAGTCCAGCACAGCCCCCTTGCGCTGGAAAAATTTGTCGGTAAAAAATCTCGTATGCCCCTGCTTTTCTAGGTAAAACTCATTTGTATTTGCTGCGGATATTTGCAAGGATAGATCTATTATGTTCAAAATCACGCGCTTTCTTATAGCCTGTATTTTTTTTGGGGGGCTTTCAGTTATTTGGGCGCAAGCCAGCGCAAGCCCGGAAAATTTTTCTTTTATCGTGGCTTCGGATATTCATGTTGACAGGATTCAACAAGTTGAGGGCAACGAAAATGAACGCAAACTTGCCTGGTTGCTTGGGGCTGAACTGACCTGGGAAAGTGTGCTTGCGCTGGCAGGGCAAGCCAAGACACACTCTGAGCAGGCTGATGGTTTTTTCCCCGATCCCCCTGCCTTTGCTTTTTTCAATGGCGATGTGACTGATTGCGCCTTGCCTGAAGAATGGCAGTTGCTGGAAAAGAGTTTTTTATCAGGGCCGCTTCCGATCTTCCTTGGCCTCGGCAATCACGATTATGCGAGCCAGCCCAAACGCTGTGTTCGTGCGGCCAGAAAGCTAGGCTCAGAGAGCTTCCTGGCAAAAGGCTCACTCGCGCGGATGAAAGAATTGACTAAAACTTATGCCGCCCGTACGGGCGTGAAAAATTTTTCTCTGGATCTACAAAGTCAGGCAGGGGAATGGCGCGGGAGTATGGCCTATTCTTTTGATTATGGCGGAGTACACTTTGTTGAGTTGCAATATTCTCCAACCTATGCTGCAAGGCTGAAAAACGCAGCAAGCAACTATCAGATTAGGCCAAGCAGTTCCTGGCTGGAAAGGGATCTGGCTAGGGCTGGCGCACGCGGCCTGCCAGCAATCCTCAATCTCCATGATCTCAATTATCTGGCAGATGAGCAAGTGGACAGAATTTTGGCCCAATATCCGCCTGCGGCCATTTTTTGCGGCCACAGCCATCGTGTACAGCAAGGCTATTATGCGGCTCTTAAGAAAAAAATCCCTGTTTTTGATTCCGGCGTATTTTACCGCGGTTATTATTTTTATATCCAGCTTTCGCCAAAAGGAATCAAAGTCAACTATGTGCGCGGCAACAGCGGAATCCCGATAATTTACAAAAGCCTGTTGCTTCCCTGGCAAAATGCCTTTGCAGACCAATAGGCAAGGGCAGAGGCTCGTGATCAGGGCTGCAAGCCTTGGTTTCTCTTCCCGCTAGGGCTTGAATCCCATCATTTTTGCGGCCTGCATCCCGCCCATCGCATTGCGCACATCCTTAAAGCCATTCTGTGCGAGAATCAGCTCCGCATCGTAAGAGCGCAAACCTGTATTGCAAATCAGGGCAATGGGGCGATCACGGGGAATTTCGTCAATATGGGCGCGAATTTCCTCCAGCGGAATGGCATGCCAGCGGGAATCTTCAGCCTCAATGGCCGCGCCTGCCTTGGCCGGTCTGGCGTCTATGAAAAAGACCTGATTGTCCTTGCGCGAACGCCAAAGCTCCATGAATTCTTCAGCAGAAAGCGGATGCATACGCCCGTCAAGCACATTGTCCGCCACATTGGCTACGGTGTTTACCACATCCATGGCTGAGGCAAAGGGCGGGGCATAGGCTACTTCGAGGTTGGAAATATCCTCCACCGTGGGCCTGGCGTATTCCAGAGTGGCGGCCACGGCATCCACGCGGGCCTTTAAGGCATCGCCATTGTTGCACGCGCCCTGAATTCCGAGGACGCGCCTGCTTGGGCGGTCAAGCACCAGTTCAAGGCAGAGCATATTTTTTTCGGGGTAAAAATGCGCCCGATCCAGCTGCTCTACGCTTACGCTGATAGCGTCAAAGCCATTTTTCCGGGCTGCCTCGAGGGTTAGCCCACTTCCGCAAAAAGACATTTCAAAAAGCTTGAGCGCCCAGCTGCCTACAAAACCTGGGAAGCTTGCCTCAAGGCCAGCAAGGTTGCTCCCGATGACGCGCCCCTGGCGGTTAGCCATGCTCCCAAGTGGAAGATAGCCAGGTTTGCCAGTGATGATGTTGCGCACAGCAGCGCAATCCCCTCCGGCATATATATTTGGGTCAGATGTGCGCATATACTTGTCAACAATGATCCCGCCGAAGTCGCTCATTTCAAGGCCAGCCTGGGCTGCAAGCTCGCCATTGGGGGCAAAGCCTGTGGCAAAGATCACAAGTTGGGCCTCAATTTCGCGCTTGTCCGTAAGCACACGGCTTACGCGCCCATCCATGCCCTCAAGACGGATAACTTTTTCTGCGCAGTGAATGCTGACCTTGTGCGCCTGGCAATCATGCCTGGCCATTAGCGAGAGTGAATTGGAGAGCGCTCCTGGAAGCACCTGATCCATGAACTCAATAATGCTGACTTCAATTCCCCACATATCGGCTAAAGCTACTGCCGCCTCAAGGCCGATGAAGCCCGCTCCGACAATTACAGCCTGACTAACCTGGCGCTTGGAACAGGCTTCACGAATTATGCGTGCGCTTTCAAGCCTGGTCAGGGAAAGGACATTTTCAAGTTCAATCCCCGGTATCTGGGGCATTTTTGGCCTTGCGCCTGTAGCCAGGACAAGCTTGTCATAGGCCAGATCTTCCGTCTGACCAGTGCGTAGATCTTTTACGCGCACTGTTTTTTTATGGCGGTCAATGCTAAGGGCTTTGGTTTGAGTACGCACATTGACGCCTTTCATGAGACGGAAAAATTCGGCATCGCGGATCGTGTGGTAAGGAGTGGCTCTTAGATCGTCGAGATTCTGGACTTCGCCTGAAACATAGTAGGGAATGCCGCAACCGCCATAGGAGATGAATTCATTTTCATCAATAATGGTCACGTCCGCTTGGGGGGAGAGCCGCTTGCAACGGCAGGCCGCCTTTGGCCCAAGCGCCACACAGCCGATCACGAGAATTTTTTCGGCCATAGCAAACTCCTCTATCAACGCCAGCGCTGAAACTGGCGGGGTTTATTCACTAAGAGCTTCAGCAAAAAGCGCACGCCTTGCGCCAAGTTTGTCCCTGCTGTCCATTAGCCTTGCGCAACGCTCACGCTCCCGCGCTACGATTTCTGCCGGGGCGCGTTTGGTAAAGCTTTCATTGTGCAGTTTCTTCTGCACATCCACAAGTTCCTTGTCCAGCTTGCCAAGCTCTTTGTCCAGGCGGGCTAATTCCCCGGCAAGATCAACTGCCCCGGCAAGCGGCACAATGACTTGGCAACCTTCAACCACTGCCGAGGCCGAAGCCTTTGGCGCGGCCTGATCCAGACAGATTTGGCCTACACGCGCAAGGCTCAAGATGCTTGCAGAATTGGCGGCAATAAGTTCGCGTTGCTTGCTTTCGCAAGGATGAAGCAGGAGATCGACTTTCTGGCCGGGGTTGATTCCAAGTTCGGCCTTGATTGTGCGCACAGCCACGATAATCCCCTGAATAAATTCCATTTCCCTTGCCCGTTCCGGCCTTGAGCAAGCTGGGCGCATGGGGGGATAGGCTTCTAAGGCTATATCCTTCTGGCTTTCGCTTCCAGGAAGGGCGCTCCAGATCTCCGCGCTAACAAAGGGCACAATGGGATGCAGAAGAATCAGAAGCTCACGCAATGTCAGCCAAAGCACATACTGGGCCTGGGCTTTTACCTTGGCATCATCTGATGAGAGGAGGGGCTTGGCAAGTTCAAGATACCAGTCGCAGAATTCATTCCAAAGAAATTTGTAGGCGCTTTGCGCGGCATCATTGAAACGGTAGTCTGCCAGAGCCTGATCCATATCCAGCTTGAAGCCTTCAAGGCGGTGCAGAATCCAGATTTCTGGCAGATTTTCAAGTTTTTCAAGCTCAATTTTTTCTGGCGTCTCTTTTGGCAAATTAAGGAGGGCAAAGCGGGCGGCATTCCAGAGCTTGTTCACAAAATGCCTATACCCCTCGATCCGTTCTTCGGAAAGGCGAATATCTCTGCCCATGGCCGCAAAGGAGGTCAGTGTAAAGCGCAGGGCGTCACAACCGTACTTGGCAATCATCTCTACCGGGTCAATGCCATTACCAGCTGATTTGCTCATTTTGCGCCCCTCGGCATCGCGCACCAGGGCATGCAGATAGACATCGCGGAAAGGCGGCTGGCCGAGAAAATGAATACTGAGCATCATCATTCTCGCCACCCAGAAAAAGAGAATGTCAAAGCCGGTGACCAGCACGCTTGTGGGATACCAGCGGCGCAGATCGGCGCTCATCTCCGGCCATCCCAAGGTGGAAAATGGCCAGATTCCTGAGGAAAACCAGGTATCGAGGACATCTTCTTCCTGTATCAGTTGGGCATGACCGCATTTGGGACATGCTGCGGGATCATCTTCGGCTACGGTTAACTCACCGCAACCCTGGCAGGTCCAGGCCGGGATGCGATGCCCCCACCAGATCTGGCGGCTGATGCACCAATCGCGAATATTGTCCAGCCAGTGATAATAGGTCTTGATCCAGCTTTCCGGCAGGATGCGCGTCAATTCCGGCACTGCGGCCCTGGCAACAGGCGCAAGCTTGCTTGCGGCCACAAACCATTGTCTTGAAACATAAGGCTCGACAACTGTATGGCAGCGGTAACAGCGGCCAACGGCATGTTCCAGTTTTTCTTCAGCGTGGAGCTGGTCTTTGGCCGCAATATCCGCCAAAATCTTTTTGCGACATTCCTTAAGCCCAAGGCCAGAATATGGCCCGGCCTCAGGCGTCATGACACCATTACCGTCAATTACCTGAATGAATTCTAGCTCATGCTTTTTACCTAAAAGCCAGTCATTGGGATCATGGCAGGGTGTAACCTTTAATGCGCCGCTTCCGAACTCGCGATCCACATAGCTATCAGCAATGATTGGTATTTCGCGGCCAATTATCGGAACAAGCGCTTTTTTGCCTATCAGGGCTGCATAGCGCTCGTCTTCGGGATGGACGCAGATTGCTGTATCGCCAGGGATAGTCTCGGGCCTGGTTGTGGCTATGCGAATTTCTCCGCTACCGTCAGCGAGGCCATAGGCTATGCTCCAGAGTGTACCAGGTTCATTTTCGTGTTCGACTTCATCGTCTGCAAGCGCCGTCTGGCAGCGCGGACACCAGTTGATGATGTAATTGCCGCGATAGATAAGACCCTCGTTATAAAGCTGGACAAAGACCTTGCGCACTGCGGCGGAAAGCCCCTGATCCATGGTGAATCTAAGCCTTGTCCAGTCCACGGAGCAACCAAGCGCCGCAATCTGCGTAAGAATCCTGTGCCCATAGTCCTCACGCCACTGCCAGACACGCTCGATAAATGCCTCCCGCCCAAGATCTTCCCTGCTTTTGCCCTCTTTGGCCAGAGCGCGTTCGACAACATTTTGCGTGGAAATGCCCGCATGATCTGTGCCCGGAATCCAGAGGACATTTTTGCCTTTCTGCCTGGCATGACGGCAAAGTACGTCGATCAGGGTCAGGTTGAGCGCATGCCCGATATGCAGTGCGCCGGTGACATTTGGAGGCGGGATGATGATCGAAAAGCCCTCTCCAGGAGCTTCCGGATCGGGGGTAAAGGTATGATTTTCTTCCCAATATCTGCGCCAGTGCGCTTCCACAGCTTGTGGTTCATAGCCCTTGGCGAGTGTTTCGGCCATTCTTGCAATCTCCGTAAAAGGCGGCAATAGTGCGGCCATGCAGCCCGAAAAATCCGTATGGATTCTCTGGGATTCTTCCCAGATCTGGGGGCTAATGGCCTGGCGCGCATTACGCGCTTTGAATCTGCCCTGTAGGCTGGTCAAGGCTCAAGAAATAGCCGATGGCGCTTTCTTAGGCAAGGGCGCGGCCCATTCCGCAACCGATATAAGTCCGCCCAAGCTCCTGCTAGTGCCAGGTGGGAGCGCCAGGCGCAAGGCTGATGCCCTTGGGGCAAAAGGTCAAGCGGAGTTGCGTGCCTGGATTACTCGAGGAGGTAATTATCTTGGCTTTTGTGGCGGCGCTGGCCTGGCTCTGAGTGCGCCGGATAATGTCTGTGCGGCATCTGCGCTTTCGGCTCAAAGCCAGGAGAGCAACAAGGCTTTTCTTGGTATCTGCCCCTGGACACGCGCCGAATATCCAAAACGTCAGGAACATTTTGTCTCTGGGCATCTTCTTGCCCATCTTTATTCAGGCTTTGCCCATTCCTGGGTTAAAAGCGGCGGAAATAGCCAAAAGGCATTGCTCCCGGTCTGGTGGCCTGGCCGTTTTGCGCCCCAGAATGGAAAGAGCGCACAGCCAGATGTGCTAGCCGATTATGCCGCGCCGGGGCCGGATCTCTGGCTTGGGGATCTGAGGTTTTCCGAGCCTGGGCCAGAGAGAAATAATGCCAGGGCGGGAAAATCTGAACAGGATTTGTACGCGGATTCTAAACTGGATTTTTTGCACAATCAGCCCCTTGTGCTTGCGGGGCGCTATGGTCAGGGGGCTTATCTTTTAAGCTACGCCCATCTGGAGACGCCAGAAAGCGGGGATGCCAATCAATGGCTTGCGCAGATTCTTGCGCACTTCACCGGGAGGGAAATTCAGCCGCTGGTACTGCCGCCCTGGGATCTGGCGCAGCAACTTGCCAGACGGAATTTTTGCGAGGAGATCTTTTACGGAGAACAGAATTTCATTGAACAAAAAGCCAGTCTGGAACAAAGCCTTGAGAAATTAGTCGGTTTATTTTGCCATGCAGAAGAACTTGGCCTATTTTTTCGGCGCAACAGTTGGCTTTGGGGCTGGCAGTCTGGCTTGCCAGGCGCAGCCTGCAATAATCTGAACGCGGTCCTGGCCGAGCTTTGTATTCTTTCGCCCACGACGCAAAGCAAAATATTCTGGCGCAGGCGGGGCAAGTGTTTTTGCACGCAGCTTGCGCTTTTTCTCCAAGAAGCCAGGGCTTATCTTGATGCCTGCGCCAAGGTCAGAGAATGCTGCTCAAGGCTTTGCCCGGCTACGCAGGGTAATCAGGATGTTTCCCTTCCGCCCACATTGCTTAAAGAGGCACAAAGACTGTTTGGCCACCCCATGCGTGGCGGCGGACTTATTGGCGAGATCTTTGAAATCGCCGAAGAACTGATTTTTTTAAGCGCAACTTGATTCCAAGCCAAAAAGGCTTTTTACGCTCCCCAAGATCCCAGAGCATAACTCTTAATCCAGCAGTCCAAGCAGACGTGCCACACGCTGTTCATTCAGCCCGGAGTGCATCTGGATCAATTCTTCATTTTGCTGCGCTGCCTCTGCTTCAACCCTGGCAATGGTCTCCCGAACTTCATCATTGTTGGGAAAGTGCGGGCTCATCAGTTCTCGGCTTTGTGGCTCAAGCTCAGGGGCGGCATTGCATGCGGCCTGTGCGGGCAGCATGGCGTTTACGCGTTCCTGAAATGTGGGAAAAATGACGCCAAGGTCGTTGTTGCGGCTAGTGAATTGCAATTCCATCCTGCATACTCCTTAAAAGCTTGATGCTCCGGCAATTATTGCCGATTGTTTAGAAGCAATAATCGTGCCTTGCGTAGCAAGCAGTTAATTAGGATGGGCTTGACATTCGGCTCAGATCAGATGGCCTTTGCTTTCATTCCTGATTTTCTCCATCTCCGCCACAATGCTGGATGCCGGAACGTCCAGGGCATCAGAAAGCCTGAAAAGCATTTCCAGCGATGGCTTTGCATGGCCGCTCTCCAGGCGGCTTAGGTGGGCGTGTGAAGCCATTCCGATGCGTTCGGCCAATTCTTCCTAAGACAAGCCCTTGTCAAAACGCAAGCGCCGCAAAACCCGGCCAAATTCCCGATTATTTTTCATCGATGAATGTTAGCTGGTTGCCATTCGGTTTTTTGTGGCTAGACAGCACAAAACGTGCTTAATAAAGCACAGAAAAATTATCAAAGGAGAGAGGGGAAATGTTCAAAAGATTCTTTCTTGCGCTTGCGCTTTCACTTTGTCTGGCAAGCGGCGCGTTGGCGGCGGACAATGGTTTTTACCTCGGACTAAAATTCATTGATTCCATCCAGAGTACCGGCCAGCTTTCCAAGGATGATGCAACCAGCAAAATTTTTGACATCGGCGACTATACGCAGAATACAATCGGCGGCGGCATCTTTGTCGGCTATGATTTTTATCCCAAGTACCAGGTTTCAATGCGTGCGGAGCTGGAATACGCCATTCGCACAAATACAACGACAACCTGGGGTACTAAGGCAGGTGTAAGCGAAGCCATTAGCGACTTGGCTTCTGACATGCTTGGAACAAACGTCAATGCCGATTTGGATCTTAAAGGCCAATGGAATTTGCAGACCCTTTTCCTGAATGCCTATTGGGATTTTCATAATAACACGGCTTTCACGCCCTATATTGGCGCTGGCCTGGGCCTTGGCTTTATCCGGAGCAAGTATGAATTGACCGTGAAAGCTAATGGCTTGGAAGATTCAGAGAGCTTTAACGACACGAAGACTGTCTTTGCCTGGAATGTGGGCGCGGGCCTGTCCTGGGCTGCAACTGAGAATCTTTCGGCTGATCTGGCCTATCGCTTCGTGCGCCTTGGCTACAGCCAGACGGAAAAAACCTATGACGGCTATACGGTAAAGATGGGCATGGCTCCTTACGCCAATGAATTCAGCCTGGGCTTGCGCTATACTTTTTAAGAATAAGCGTCTGGCCTAAGTACCCAAAGCCGTCTTTATGAACGAAAGAAGCTCCTGCCTGTCAGGAGCTTCTTTCGTTTGTAGGCAAGTGCAGCTTATTCCGGGCTATAAGCATCTGAATAGACTTTTTTCAATGCTTCTGCATGAAGTCATGCTGGAACTACCTGAATATTATCCTTTACATTACATATTGATTCCTATAATTCAGCTTGGTTTTATTTCCTTGCTCCTGCTTTGGCAAAATTCAACAAAACCAGGGAAAAGCAAGTGAATATGATAAAGGAGGTTTTATCTTGATGATTGACTTGCGCAGTGACACGCTGACAATGCCCACAAATCCCATGCGTGAGGCTGCCATGAGCGCTGAGGTTGGTGACGATGGACGTAGCGGATCTGACGGGCGCGGCGAAGATCCCTCTGTCAACCGCCTTGAGGATTACGCCGCGGAATTGATGGGCAAAGAGCGCGGCCTTTTTTTCCCTACGGCCACACTGGCCAATTTGACTGCTGTGCTTACCCATTGCACTCGCGGCGACAAGGTAGCGGTTGATGCGGATCTGCACCTGGTACGCACGGAGAAAACCGCTTTTATGGATCGCTTCGCAGGTCTTGTGCCAGTATATTATGCTCGGGATGAGCAGGATATGCCAGACCTTGAATCCTTTGCTAACGCTTGTTTTCAAGGTGTTAGGCTGGCCTGTATTGAAAACACGCACAATTTCGCCGGCGGTACATGCATAAGCCTTGAAAGAATGCGCGAGTTGTATTCCATTGCCTCCGCAAAGGCTGTGCCTGTGCATCTAGATGGGGCGCGCATCTTCAATGCCGCACTGGCTCTCACCATCCCTGTGGATCAGATCGCCGCCTGCTCAGATTCCGTGCAATTCTGCCTTTCCAAGGGCTTGGGGGCGCCAGTGGGCGCACTGCTTTGCGGCACACGTGAATTCATTCTCGCTGCCCGTGAAACGCGCAAATACCTTGGGGGCGTAATGCGCCAGGCCGGAATCATTGCCGCTGCGGCCTTAAAAGCCCTGCAAACAGGCATAGACCGTCTGGCTGAGGATCATGAAAATGCAAGCTTGCTCGGAGAGGGGCTAAAGGCTTTTCCTGGCATCCGCCTGGTGCCGGTGCAGAGCAATATTGTCATGCTCAATGTGTCTGAGAGCGGCCAGAATGCCCCCTGGTTTGAAAAAAAACTCAAGGAATACGGTGTACTGGCCAAAGCCATGGGGGATCAGCATCTGCGTTTCACCACCTATCGCGGCATAAGTTCTGCGGACGTCAAAAAAGCTATTGCCGCCTTTAAAGCATTTGTCAGGGACAACCAGGACATGCTGACTCACTAGTTGCATGGCCCGTTTTTGATCACCATAATTTCTTAAGGAAGAAAGCCATGCCAAAAATGAAAATCGGCCTGACCACCCAAATCTTTATCGCCATGATCGCCGGCACACTTTTGGGAATTGTGCTGGGCAAAGGCGCCCTGCCCCTGAAAATGATCGGCGATGCCTGGCTTAACCTGATCAAGCTGGCCATTGTGCCCATTGTACTCTTTGTGATCATGGCCGGGATTGTCAACCAGAAAGATGGCAAGACCCTTGGCCGCATCAGCTTCAGAATTCTGGTTTACTATATTTTTACAACGATCCTTGCCTGTATCATCGGGCTGATTGTGGCGCTACTCATGGAGCCAGGCATTGGCGAAGCTGCGCTGAAAATGGCTGAGGGCAAGGCCAAAAAGCCCGAGGCCATTACAATGGCCAAATTCCTGGCCTTGCTTGTGCCAAGCAATATGTTCAAGAGTTTTGTGGATAACAAGGTTCTTCAGGTGCTGGTCATGGCTATCCTCTTTGGGGTTGCTACCCTGCGCATGAAAGATGGCGCGGCCAGGCAGACGATCATTAACGGCGTAAACGCCATCAATGGACTGGTCATGTCCTTTGTTCACCTGGTCATGCTTGTTTCGCCCATTGGCATCTTCTGCCTAATGGCCGCGGCCCTGGGCAACTATGGCGTAGATCTGCTGGTTTCCATCGGCAGCCTGACCCTGACTTTCTATATCGGCTTTTTTGCCCAGGTTCTACTTGTCTATTGCCTCTCAGTCTGGATCTTCGCACGGATCAATCCCTTAGATTTTTTGACACGGTGCATGCCACTCTGGGTTTTCACCATTGCCACCTGCTCCGGCGCCGCTGCAATTCCGATCAATTTGGAAACGGTGAACAAGCGCTTTGGTGTTGACCCGAATATCTCCAATTTTTCCATTCCCCTCGGCTCGCAGATCAACCATGACGGCAACGCCATTCTCTTTTCCTGCGTGGTGATGTTTACCGCGCAGATGAGCGGAATTCCTTTCGATCTTGTGAATATGGCAGAGGCCGTGCTTCTAGGCGTGCTCATATCTTCCGGAGGCGGCGGCATACCTGGAAGCGGTGTGGTGAAAGTGTTCATTATGCTTGAGGCTTTTGGCCTGCCCACAGAAATCGGTGCCATTGTGGCTGCATTTTATCGTGTGTTTGACATGGGCATCACCACCGCCAACTGCCTTGGCGATGCCGCAGGAACGATATGCATTGACCGCCTTGAGCGCCGCCGCGCGGGTATTCCGCTGAACAAGCCTGGTGATGACACAGCCGGAGCGCTCTAAGGCGACTAACTTAGGCAACGCCGTCCAGACGCGGCCAAAAGATTGCCTACAAAAAGCCCCTGGACAGGGGCTTTTTGTGTAATTGATTGGGAAATGATCTTAGGGAGAGAGTTTTACCTTAATAATGATAACATTGCTGTCCGGCTAACGCCAAATAAAAAAGTCCAAAATCTTAATGAGATGTGGTATAGAATCTTTGACCCTACCCCGAAAAACTATACCATTTAAAAGTTAGTATTCCACATGTATGAGTCCCAAGATGAAACGGAACAGATTTAGCGAAGAGCAGATAATTGGCATTTTGAAGCAAGCGGAAGCCGGGGTGCGAGTAGCGGACTTATGCCGTCAATATGGCACCTCTGATGCCACTTTTTATAAGTGGCGCACCAAGTGTGACGGGATGAGTGTGTCCGATGCAAAGCGATTGCGTCAGCTTGAATAAGAAAACTAGCGTTGGAAAAACTCTTTAATCAGGCGCTGGATATATCTGTACTCAAGGATGTGCTGTCAAAAAACTTCTAATGACTGCCAGGAGGTAAGCTGTAATAAAGTATGTACAAAATACACACGGCTTTTGCCTGCACATTTGCTGATGTGTGCCGGAATGCTGTCAAGCATGTTATTAAAATAGACAAGGACGTCCAGCTTCGTATGCGTATGCGTGATCTGGCGCAACAGCACCGCATATACGATGCTCCACGTTTGCATGCGCTGCTTAAGCGTGAAGATCTGGTCGTTAATCTTAAAACGTACAGAACGCATTTGCCGGTAAGAGAAGTTGTCACTACGTTTAAAGGTGAGAAAAAAAAGGCCAAGCTGTCTGCGAGTGATGCGCCAAGACCCCAGTCATTGGTGATGAGCATTGGAGCATCCGATAGCCTTTTGGACGAGAGACGAATACGGATTTTGACGATGATGATTTATGGGATCGTAGCTACTCTGCAATAGAAATTGATTTTTCTCTGCCAGGCCAGCGAGTTGTGCGCACACTGAAAGGTATGGTATTAAAGGGAAGAATGCCAAAACTGTTGCGTGTGGATAATGGTTCGGAATTTACAAGCAAGGCTTTGGATACCTGGGCGTATGAACACGGAGTACACTTGAAATTTAGCCGCCCTGGTAAACCAATGGATAATGGGCATATAGATAGCTTTAATGGGAAATTCCGCGACGAATGTCTGAATCAGAATGTTTTTCTGTCCCTGGCTGATGCCAGGGACAGCCTTGAAGGATGGCGGCATGATACAATGAGGATCGGCCTCACGGCGCTTTAGGCTGGATGACCCCAAAGAGATAACGAGAGAAATATCAACCTTCAACTCAGGTTGACACTACTTTATACTTGGTATCATAAACGGGGTATGGTCATGCCAGCTTTTGCAACTGTCATCGATGCCCGAACCCATGAAAGCCGTATTCTTCGTTTTTTAGAATTCCCCAAAGACTCCATTGTTTTTTTGATAAGGCTTCATCTGTTACCCTTGGTTTCGAAGCCTTGTGGAAAGAGGCATATTTTTTGTGACCCGCCTCCAACGTAACGCTGTTTATAAACTCCTGAGCCGTTGACCAGTGAACCGCAAAACCGGCATCACATCAGACCATATCATTGAGATAGCAAGCCAGGGTAAGCGCTTGCGGTTACAGCGTATCGGTTACCGAGACCTGGAAAGCGGCAAGCACTACGAATTCTTAACCAACCATTTTCAGATGAGTCCAAAACCATAACCGGGATTTACAAAGAACGTTGGAAAAATCGAGCCATTCTTCAAGGAAATCAAACAGAACCTGCGTATTAAAAGCTTTGTTGGCAACTCAGAAAATGCCATACTCATCCAGATCTACACGGTCCTGACAGTATATCTACTCTTGGGGTATCAAAGATTTCTCAGCCGTATCAGCCTTTCAGTTCAACAGGTTCTCCAGCAGATTCAGCTCAATTTACTCGGTGAGACCTCCCTGGAAGAACGGTTGAATTCAAGGCGACGGAAAATTGAAATCTCTCATGGCTTAAGCCTGTTAAATATGGCAACTTAGCTGGACAATAATGATGGAGGCATGATTACAATGAGGATCGGCCTCGCGGTTCTTTAGGCTGGCTGACCCAAAGGGCTATCGAGAGAAATATCGACCTTCCATTCAAGTGGAGAACACCAACTTGTGCTCGGTATCATAACTGTAATCCCCCCGAAAAAAAGTAGCATTCAGAAGTAGAATT
>QLIP01067316.1_pt1 | contig 69726 bp, 76 predicted proteins | sample 1769771 | NCBI WGS metagenome assembly QLIP01 (sample SAMN09428762, study PRJNA476227) | Gut metagenome, whole genome shotgun sequencing project. | isolation source: cecum | host: Rhizomys sinensis | place: China: Jinsha town of Minqing, Fujian Province | collected 2013-09-23 | reverse complement strand
AACAACCCAATTTCAAATCCCTTTTGTTTTCCTTTCGTTTTGTGCTGATTGCCTTGTTTTTGGCAGTGATTTCTTACCACGCGCTTTTTTCTTTTTTAAAAGGAACAGGCGCTGTTGCGGAGGGTTATAGTGCGGGCACGCTCACGCTTTTTCAAATTCCGCAACGCTTTGGGGATGTGACGCAAAAAGTTTTCCACAATTTGTTTTTCTACGATGCCGTTTTTTTGCCTTATTCTCTTACACTCTTTTTCCTGCTTTTTCTGGGTGTATTTTTACTTTTGCTTTTTATTTCAAAAAGGAAAACAACTGAAAAATGCCTTCTTTTTTTATTTTTCCTTGGGGTGGTTCTTTCTTCCCAAGCGCACAATTTCATTGCCAAAACTCTGACTTTTGAATTGCGCACGGATTTTTACGGCTTAATGTTTGTGCGCGTGTTTTGCGCGGTGTTGGCTTTTAAAATGAGCGCCCAACTTTTTCGCGCACAAAAATTCGTCCAAAATTTTTTGTGGGTGTTTTCCGTTGTGTTGATTTGGCTTTGCGGGGTGCAAGATTTATACGCACAAAAACTGCAAAAATTGGCAATGGAAACTGAGCGTCAATTTTTAAACCGCGTGATTGCCCGCATAGAAATGACGGAGGGTTTTTCTTACGATAAAAAATATTGCGGAGTGCTTTTTGGAAATATTCCCAACATCAGCAGTCGCTATTATGCCGAATACAATGGGAAAGCCCTTTTTGCCATTCCACCGGTGACCCCGGGTTGGGACCCCACGCCCGCCTTTACCTTTCAAATGCAAAAGGATGTTTTCAAAGGGTGCACCTTTTTTCCCGCGGCTTACACGCTTTTTACGGTGAAATACAACCGCTATTTCAACGCTTTATTAAAGCGCTTAGAAAAAAACGGTGTTTTGGAAAAATTGCAGCCTTGGCCGCACAAAAATTCCGTGATGATTTTTGAAGACAACATCCTTGTGGTGGCTTCTGGGGAAGATTTGGAAAAGATACGCAAAGCCGTCCAAGCCTTGCCGTAAATTTCCACGGTGAACGAAGAATTTTTTAAAAATTCCCCAAAGCTTACTGTGTTCTAATTGTTTTCACGCCAAACATTTTGGCGTAAGTGGTGTTGGGCCATTCATCGGGGTTTGTGCCGATGCTGCCCCAATCGCTGAAATTGCGGTAGCGCGAGGTGAACATTTTGCCATCCACCACGATATCCAAATTGCCTCGCGATTTTTCTTCACGGATAGTTGCCACCATCTTGTTCCAATCCACGCGAAATTGCGCGTAAGCCCCCATTACCCACGCGCCGTAAAGGCACAGCAAAACAAGAAGTGCTACGCGCAATTGCCGTTCAAAGCGCCATTCGCTTAAAACGGGGCGCAACAACAAAAGAATCATCGCAACGCTCAACATTGTGTCGCCCAACCTTGCGCGGGACGGCAATCCCGGAAATTGCAGGGTGGCTGCCATACACAAAAGATAAAAAAGATTGAGGATAAAAATCCAAACGAATCGGCGCTCTTTGAGGGTTAAACCCGAAAGACAAATAAAGGTGATGAAATACTGCGCCACCACGAGGTTACCTTTTCTTGCGCTATAAACAATGAAAGCGCCCACTATAAAAGCGAGGGTGCGTTTTTTAAGGGTGTGAAAAGGGCAAATTTTCCAAAACGCAAAAATGAAAACGAGTGCGGTAAAAATGAAATATGCCCGACTGTTGAAGGCGCGCATTGTGATAAAAATGCGCTTTATTTTTTCGTAAAGGCTCAATTCCCAAAGTTGAGGGAGGGTTTTGTAAAAACCTTCAAAAACCTTTAAAGAAGCGCGGGCGGCGTGCCCGGGTGAAAAATAAAGTGCGGCGTAACCCAACACAAAAAACAAAAAGGCAAGGGTTAAGCCGAAGGGAATTGGGATTTTTTTAAAATAATGGAGGTAAATAAAGAGCGAGCCCAAAGCCAGAATGCTGACAATGCCAATGTGTTCGCTCGCCATTCCGGCGAAAAATGAAAATAAAATGTGGGTGAGCGTGGAAAAAGTAAAGGGAGAATTTTGGACTAAATCCTTAGAGCCACAAGGGCTATACCCCCCCCCCCGCAATTTCAACACCGCCTAAGGTTTTTTCCGCAAAGAAACGAAAGGGCAATAAAAACAACATAATGAACAAAATGCCCCAAAGGTAATTGGTTGAGCCCGCGCCCCACAAAAACACCGCGCCAAAGGAAACGCAATAAAGAATGAAGAGGCAAATTAAGAAAAGGGCGGTGAAATCAAAGGGATGATGAAAACGCGGCGCTTTCCCAAAAACCAAAGCGAAAAAAACAAAAATAAAGCTTGTGCCCATTAAAGCGTTGAAAAAATCAAAAAGAGGCGGTGCAAAACCCGCAACAAGCCCTGAAAAAAGCAACTGACCAATGCGCGCGTTCCAATTGAGATACATATTTTTGGCAGATTGAAAGCCTTTTTGCGCTTCATAAAAAGCATCAAAATCATCGCTCAATGGGGGCAAAAGGGTGTTGGTAAGCCACAAAAAAACAAAAATCGCGCCAAATACTATAAAAATAGGGCGATGCTTTTGAAAGAAGGCGCTCATTGTTTCTTATCCTTTATTTTCAAAAAAAATTCAAATTGACCGTGGAAAAATCAAAGGCGTTTTAAAATGACTTCCAACACAAAGCGGCTGCCGATGTAAGCCAAAAGCAAAAACAAAAAGCCGGTTAAGGTCCATTTTAAGGCGCGCCTACCCCGCCAGCCCCAATGCACTCTGCCGAAAATCAAAACGGCGAAAGTTAACCACGACACCACCGCGAAAACGGATTTGTGCCCCCAAGTGATGGGTTTACCAAAAATTTCTTCACTGAAAAAAACGCCCGTTAAAACGGCGATGGATAAAAGCGCAAAGCCGAAATAAATCATATGAAAGAGCGTTTTTTCCATCATCAAAAGGGGCGGAAAATGGCTTAAATGTTTCACAAAAACGCGCTTGTGCAGGGCGCGCTCGGCAACGCCCATAAAAATGGCGTGAATGCTTGCCAAGGTTAAAAGGCTATACGCCAAGATGGACGCAAAAAAATGCACATAAAACAAAGGCAAATGCGCGTAAGCCACGGTGTAGCGCGCGGGGAAAAAAACCGGCGCCAAGGCGCACAAAGCCGCCAAAGGCAAAATGAGCGGCTGCAAGCCTTCTAAACGCGCGGAAAAACTTTCTACCCAATAAATGAACACCGCCAACCACATAATGATGGAGAGCGCAATGCCCACGGAAAAAAACATCTGCCATTCTTTTTGGGGAAAAAGCGCGGTAAAAAGCGCATAGGCTTGGATAAACAACGCAAGGGCAATGCCTGAGCGCTCCCACGGCAAAAAATGTTTGCCGTTAGCGTTGAGCCAGCGCGTATAAAAAAAATGCGCGCCCAGCGCCAAAAACAAAAGCGCGGCAATGCTATGCAGAAAATGTTCGTTTAAAATAAAATTCATTCTTCAATTTTACCCGAATTATTATGTTGGATAACCTCACACAACGTTTTGCCCGCGTTGTTAAAAATTTAAAGGGGCAGGCGCGTTTGACGGAAAATAACATTGGTGAAGCTTTGCGCGAGGTGCGGATGGCACTTTTAGAAGCCGATGTGGCGTTACCAGTGGTGAAGGATTTTATCGCACAGGTGAAAGAAAAAGCCTTGGGCGAAGAAGTGATTGGTTCTTTATCACCCGGGCAAGCCTTTGTGGGCGTGGTGCAAAAAGAATTAACCCAATTGATGGGCGGGGAAAACGCCGCTCTTTCTTTAAACGTGCAGCCGCCCGCTGTTTTTTTGATGGCGGGCTTACAAGGCGCGGGCAAAACCACCACCGTGGGCAAATTGGCAAAGTGGTTAAAGGAAAACGAAAAGAAAAAAGTTTTAACCGTTTCGTGTGACATTTATCGCCCTGCAGCCATTGAGCAATTAAAAACGGTGACGGAGCAAGCCGGCGTAGAGTTTTTCCCTTCTTCCACCACGGAAAAGCCGGAAGAAATTGCCCTAAAAGCCATAGATTGGGCGAAAAAACACTTTGTGGACGTGTTGTTGGTGGATACCGCTGGGCGCTTGGCGGTGGATGAAGCGATGATGAAGGAAATCCAAAGCCTGCACCAAGCCACCCAACCGGCGGAAACCTTGTTTGTGGTGGATGCAATGTTGGGGCAAGACGCGGTCAACACCGCGCGCGCCTTTAACGAAGCTTTGCCCTTAACCGGCGTGATTTTAACGAAGTTGGACGGCGATTCGCGGGGGGGCGCCGCGCTTTCTGTGAAACACGTCACCGGTAAACCCATTAAATTTGCCGGTATCGGCGAAAAGCTTTCCGGCTTAGAGCCCTTTTACCCCGACAGAATGGCGCAGCGCATTTTGGGAATGGGCGATGTGTTGTCTTTAATTGAAGAAGCCAAGCGCTCTATTGACGAAGAAAAAGCCGTGGCGTTGGCGAAAAAATTAAAATCCGGCAAAGATTTTGATTTAAACGATTTTAAGGAACAAATCACCCAAATGCGCAAAATGGGCGGAATGGCGGGGTTTATGGATAAACTCCCGCACCAATTTGCACAGTTGGCAAGCCAAATGCCCGCCAATTTTGAAACCAAATTGGTGGGGCGCATTGAAGGGATCATCAATTCTATGACGCCCGATGAGCGCCGCAAGCCGGAAATCATCAAAGCCAGCCGCAAACGCCGCATTGCCCAAGGCGCGGGCGTGAAGGTGCAAGATGTCAATAGCTTATTAAAACAATTTGAACAAACGCGCTTTTTGATGAAACGCTTTGGTAAAGGGATGTTTGGCAAACTTTTGCGTGGCGTCAAAGGCGTGATGCCCCGCATTTAAAAAATCCACGGTCAAAGCTTATTTTTTTTTCAAAAAAAATGATTGTCGACCGTGGAAATGAAGAAAAATCACAATGTTGGAACGATTAAAAGAAGACATTCATTCCGTTTTTTCGCGTGACCCCGCCGCGCGCTCCAAATGGGAAATTATTTTTTGCTACCCGGGTCTGCACGCCTTGTGCTTTCACAGAATGAACCATTGGTTGTGGCAGCATCGCTTTTTTTGGTTGGCGCGTGTGTTGGCGCACTTTGCACGTTTTTTAACGGGCATTGAAATTCACCCGGGCGCCGTGATTGGGCGGCGTTTTTTTATTGATCACGGAATGGGCGTTGTGATTGGCGAAACCGCGGAAATCCACGATGACGTCACGCTTTATCACGGCGTCACCTTGGGCGGGACTTCGTGGAATCAGGGGAAACGTCACCCCACCTTGGAAAACGGCGTGGTGGTGGGCGCGGGCGCAAAGGTTTTGGGACCTATCACCATCGGGGCGGGCGCGCGCGTGGGCTCAAATGCGGTGGTGGTCAAAAGCCTTCCTGCGGGTGCAACGGCCGTGGGCAATCCCGCGCGGATGATTGACGACACCGAGCGCGAGCGCCAAGCGCAGGCGCAAAAATTGGGCTTTTCCGCTTACGCGTTGGGGGGAAATCAAGACGACCCGTTGGTGAAAGCTATCCACGCGCTTTTGGATCACGCTGCGGAAACGGATAGGCGCATTCAATCTTTGATTGAATATTTAGAGAATAAAAGCGGCGTGGATTTGGAAGAAGCCACGCGCGTGGCGGATGCCTTTGACCCAGCCTATTTAAACAAAATGATAGAAGGGCAAAGTAAAGAATGAGCGTCTATTTGGACCACAACGCCACCTCCTTTTTGTTAAAAGAAGCCTTTGTCGCAATGCGTCCTTGGTTGGAAAAAGGCTCTGGCAACGCAAGCAGCCTGCATTCTTTTGGAAGAGAGGCCAAAAAGGTCATAGAAAAAGCACGAGAAGAAGTTGCCCTTGCGGTGGGCGCGTTGCCGGATGAAATTATTTTTACCTCCGGCGCCACGGAAGCCAACAATTTATTTTTAAAAAATGTGGATAAGGCAAGTTTTTTATTGAGTGAAATTGAGCACCCTTCCGCCATTCAGCCGGCGTGGCAACGGGCACAAAAGGGGTCGGAACTGCGTTTTATCGCGCCCAACTTAGCGGGCGAAATCACGGAGCAGAGTTTAAACATTGCCTTATCGCAAAACCCGGCAGAAGTGGTGGCGGTGATGATGGCAAATAATGAAACCGGCGTTATCAACGATGTGTTGAACCTATCGGGTGTGGTCCAAGAAAATTTCCCCCAAAGTTTTTTTTATACGGACGCCGTGCAAGCCTTGGGCAAAATCCCCTTTTCTTTTGAAAAATTAAAGGAAAAGGGCGTTGCCGCAATGGCGCTCTCCGCGCACAAAATCGGCGGACCCCAAGGCGTGGGCGCGTTGGTGTTTCGGCGCGATGTGGATTTTTCCCCGCTTTTGGCAGGCGGCGGGCAGGAAGGGGGACTACGCAGTGGCACGGAAAACGTAGCGGGCATTGTGGGCTTTGGCGCGGCGGCAAAGTGGGTGATGAATCACCAAAAAGAATATGCAGAACACACTTTCCATTTGCGTGAAACCTTGGAAAAAGGTTTAAAACAGTTGAACGCCGAGATTTTTGGCGAAACGGCAAAGGCGCGTTTGCCCAATACGCTTTATTTCGCCTTTCCTAATATAGAAGGCGCAACCTTGGTGGGGGAATTGGACGCAATGGGTTTTGCGGTGGGCTCGGGTTCGGCGTGTGGCAGTGGGAAAACGCGCGCTTCTTACGTCTTAAAGGCAATGCGCGCGCCCCATTTGCAAGGCGGGGTGCGGGTGAGTTTGGGAATGGAAAATAAAGAAGAAGAAATTTTTGCTTTTTTAAGCACCTTGGAAAAAATCTTAAAACGCCTACGCGCCTTAGAATCGCTTTGAATTTTAAAAAATCCACGGTCAACGCAGAATTTTTTAAAATTTCCCTTGCCCCCCCCCCCGTTTTTCTGTTAGATTTCATTTCAGTTACAAACCCTTACAAAGCGGAAAACAAAAACGATGCGTGATATTGATCCACAAAAAGGCAATGAAAATCAGGGAAAATTGATGAAGCTTTTCTTTCAAAAAGCGCTTAGTCTTCTTCCTGCGCTGATTATTTTATTGCACTCTGCCTTTCTTTCTGCGCAAGTGACCGACCCTGTATTGCGCTCGGAAATGCGCAAAGAAAATTATTACCCGGGCGGGAAATATTTTTTGTTTGATACTTCGCGCGGTAGCGTGAAAGAAGGTCATTTTGCTCCTCTCTTCTTTCCTAAACAGACTCTCTCGGGTGCTTTGTTGCCGATGACACACGAAAGAGAAGGTTTTAGCGCCACGTTGGGATATGAAACGCGCTTTTCTGGTCACGGTTACGAAGAGCACAGCCCTTTTGATGAGCTTCGCAGTGGCAACAGAACCTTTGAGGCAGCGAGTGTTTATGACGGCTTTACGATATACAGGATAAGTTACAGTGCAGAGAAAAAACACCTTGCGGATGGTTATGACGGTCCCCAAGGGGGAGGTTACCCTGAACCCACCGGTGCAAAGGATATTTATGCCTATGCGATAGAAGGAACGGCTACCAAACCCAACACGTTTTCCAGAGATAGTTTGTGGGAACGCTTTTCAAAAGACAACTACAACGCCATAGCTAATTACGAAGAGCGCCTCAAAGAAGCAAGGAAATTAGCAAGAGAAAACGACCCCAATTTAAACGTCTTGGGTAATGGCGCACAGCTTGTGCGTGGAGTGTTGCAAGCCGGAGGCTACCTTTTTGTGATGGGGTATGAGGGGGCGGGTATCGTAACCTCACTCAATGCACTTGCGGAAGGTGTCACCAAAGCCATTGTAGAAGACAAAACGGGCAAGGCTGTTAGAGCATTGCAGTGGAGTGAGTTTGCGGTCAAGGATTACAAAGACAGCTTAGGCGAATGGGCGGTTCAAAATCCCAATGCGGCGGAGGCGTTACAAGCCGTTGGGGCGATAGCGGCAATCACACCGCGAGGGAAAAGCTTTGAAAAGATTATCCCCGATTCGGTTAAGCTGTTGGGTAGGCAGCCAATCGAACCCACCAAAAAGTTACCATCTCCCTACGTTAAACCGGATACGGCTGTTCCACCAATAGGGATTATCTACGTGGACAAAAAGGGCAATGCTATACCAACTCCGGCAGGTGGTTCTCTAACTCGTTCTAAGGATAATGTTTATATCCAAGTGCGCGATGAAGATGGGGCGATGACAGGTGTTAGAATAGATGGCGCACACAAATCACATTCAGACCCACGTGCACAACAAAGGCACGCTCATGTTCCGGGAGTAGGAAATGATGATGGAACCCCGTGGTTGCCACTTAAATAAAGATATGCAGACAATAGCAAAAGAAATTATCGCCAAAACCCAAGCGGTTGAAGATTTTGTTCTGGGGAAAATAGATTTGGAAAGTTTTTTTGAGCAATACGGTAATCTTTATTATGAATTGGCTGTTTATGAATTGCCCGAAGAAGAGCAAGTGAAATTTCGCCCTTATGCCAGCATATTGGAAATACACCGGGAAATACAAGAAAACGCAGTCAATGATGTGTATTGGGAAGATTACGATATTGAAATATTGCATCGTTTGCACAGGATTACCCCAAGCGAATCGGCAGAACGTCTTAAAGGCATTTACCAAAAACACAAATCGGAAATTCAAAGGATTTTGCGCATTGAGAATACAAAAACCGGAGAAAAAACAGACTTTAAAATTAAGGATAAAAAATAAGGATATGTTTATGGAAAATGAAGATATGTTTATGGAATATTTCATAGAAAATTTTGAAAGTTTTTTAAAAGAACCCATTGTTGATGAATGGTATATAGCTGATTTTGCTCAAAAATATATTAAACCCTTGGAGTGTTGGCAGGCGTTTTGTATTCTTAAATGGTTTACAAATTATATGATTGATCAATATAACGAAAAATTTGAATATGAAATGGTTGAAATTTTCAGACATTTAAAAAATCAAACCGAAACCAATGAATGTTTTTATAGCCAAACGCAGAAAAAGAGAATATTGGAATTGTATAAAGAAGAATACTGCCAAGAAGTTGTAAATCAAGTTTTTCATAAAAGGATTTGAATATGTTAAAAAAAACATTCGGTTCACCGCGGATTTTCCACGGTAAACGCACAAATTTTTTTGAAGGAACAAAAAAGAAAATGAGAACAACGCATTTAATTTTCCTATGCGCACTTAATTTAATGCTTACAGGTTGTGGGACATTAACGGGGATACCCAGTCACGGAGGGGGAAAGCGTTTTGCCATAGAACAAGAATTGGTTTCGGCTTCTGCGCGCGCGGCGGCGAAAGATATGGATTTAAGGGCTTTACAAGGGAAGAAAGTTGCGCTTTATATTGCCAGTATGGGCGATCAAGGCTCTGGCAGTTTAACGGGAGGACGTTATTCTATTGACGCCTTGGTGCGAGGAGAATACGCGAACAACCCGACTAATCGCACGGAATACTCTTACCCGCGCTATGAAACCACCGCGGAAACCATATCGGGTGATTTGACGGGGCTCACCACTTCTTGGTCAACCTTGAATGCGCCTCTTTCTTCGCGGGTGAAAAACGAAGGCTTAGGCAGCCGAAGTGGTTTAGGTTTAAACACCAATGGAATGGGCGATTACCGCAATGAAACGCTCACCACCAATCCGCGCGATGCGGCGTTTTTAACGCATTTATTGCAAACGGTTTTTTATTTGCGTGGCATCAATGTGGTTTCTCCGGAAAGGGCGGATGTGGATGTTTTTATTAACATTGACGTGTTTGGCACGGTGCGCAGCCGCACGGAGATGCATTTGTATAACGCTGAAACGTTGAAAGCGCAAACCAAGTTGGAATATTTTGCTGTGGATAGGAACAGCAAAAAGTTGTTGATTAAACCGCAAAATAGTGCATTTGAAGCCGCCTATGAAGAACGTTACAGCTTGTGGATGGGACCTTATAAAACCAACAAAAGCGTTCAAACGGCGGACAAATTGATGGTGGATTTTTCGGATATAGAACCTTATAACGATATGGGCGTAAATAACGCCACCCCCTGCGTCAACGCCTGATGAAGCGGAAAATGAAGAAAATTTATACCCCGATGAAGTCATTCGTAAACGCCAGCAAGCTTTTTAAAAAGTGAAATCCAAAAAAAATCCACGGTTGACCGTGGATTTTTTTAACCGTTTTCCACCACAATTTTGGGCATTCGGGCGGAAAAATCTTTGGGCATTTGCGCAATTTTGAGGGCAATTTTAAAAGCGATATCTTGGTAAATTGCGGCTTCCTTGGAATTGGGGGCGCTCATCACCGTGGGTTTTCCTTCATCCGTTTTTTCGCGTATGGAAAGGGATAAGGGCACTTTGCCCAGAATGTCCATTTGGTAAAGCGCTTGCATTTTTTCTGCGCCCCCTTTGCCAAAAATGGGGGTTTCGGTTTGGCAGTGCGGGCACAAAAAAGAGGACATATTTTCCACCACGCCCAACACAGGAATGTTGGTTTTTTCAAACATTTTGAAGGCTTTTTGGGCGTCAATCAGCGCCACATCTTGTGGGGTGGTGACGATGAGGGCGGCGGTCAAAGGCGTTTTTTGCGCAAGGGTCAATTGCGCATCGCCTGTGCCGGGGGGCAAATCCACAATCAAATAATCCAATTCTCCCCAGTGGGTTTGGGTGAGCATTTTTTCTAAAATGGAAGAAAGCATTGGGCCGCGCCAAATCATCGGCGTGTCTTCCGTTTGGATGAGAAAGCCCACGGACATCACCTTGACGCCGTAATTTTCTAAGGGGCGCATGGTTTGGTCGGGGAACATCTCCGGCACTTGATTTTTCAAACCCAAAATCAAAGGTTGGGAAGGACCGTATAAATCGGCATCCAAAATGCCCGCTTGCGCGCCTTCTTTTTGTAAAGCCAAGGCAAGGTTGGTGGCTACGGTGCTTTTGCCTACGCCGCCTTTGCCAGAAGCCACGGCAAGCATATTTTTGATGCCGGGCAAGGGTTTCAGATTGTTTTTGATTTTGTGCGTGATGATGTGGGTTAAAAAAGCAATGTGGATGTTTTCTTCTCTATATTCCTTTAAAAGCGGAGTGCACAAAGTTTGGCGCAAGGCTTCAAACTGCGATTGGGCAGGGTAAGGCAACAATACTTCCAAGGAAATGGAAGAAGGGGTGATTTCTATATTTTGAAATTGAAAGGGCGTTTGGGTGAAGGGGTTGAGAATATTTTGGAGAATGTTTTTAATTTTTTCAGTCATTTTAGAAAACTTTTCAAAAAAATCACGCGCCACAAAATCCACGGTAAACGTGTTGTTATTTTTAAAAAATTTGTGGCGCAGATTTTTTTACATATTGTTGGCGCGTGAACACAAACGGATGAGGGCAAGCTGCACGTGGTCGGAAGCGCGGCGCAAGTCGCGGCGCACGCGTTGCGTGGCTTGGTCAAATTCGCCATCCCGGATGAGGATGAGAATTTCGCCCGCCATCATATGAAAATCCGCGTGGGCTTTGCGTAAAGCTTCATATTCCGCCAAGGTTTTGAAAGGTTTGGCGTCTTTATAAACCCACGTGCCCAATTTGCAGACGTTGTCCGCCGCCACCGTGCTGATTTCATACCCGGCTGCGGATTTGTCCGCAATGGCGCGCTCCAATTTTTTGAACCACGCCAAGTGCGCGTCAATGGCGTCTTTCATATTTAAACCGGCGAAATGTTCTTCGCCTTTGTCAAATTGCACTTCATCGTCGTTATCAGAAGAGGTGCTTTTTTTGCGCAACCAATCAAAAATGCCCATTTTTTACTCCAAGTTTAAGAATCAAAACCAAGTTTAATTCTACACGGTAAACGCATTATTTTTTTCAAAAGCAATGCGCCTTAATCCTTCCAAAGGAAGATTATCCACTTGTTGGTGGGGAAGGTGCATATATTTTGACAAAAACCGCGAATTGCCGCCGGAAAGCAACACGCGCACTTCCGATTCTTTTTCTTTTAAGCGCCTAAACGCGCGCTCCACCGCGCCCAAGTGCGTTTCAATAGAGCCCGTGACAATGGCGTTGTTGGTTTCTTTGGGAAATTCTGCGTAATCGCCCTTACCAAAAGAAAGTTTGGCGGTTTCGCGAGCCAAGGCGCGGCGCATTAAACCTAAGCCGGGTAAAATCATCCCGCCCAAAAACACACCGGAAGAATCAAGGGAATCAATGGTGGTGGCGGTGCCGCTCATCACCACCAAAGAAGCTCGGTGCGTTCTTCCCCACGCGCCAATTAAAGCGCACCAGCGGTCTGCGCCCAAACTTTCCGGGTGTGCGTAACTGTTTTTCACGCCACAAGCAAAAGAAGAGGCACTGATTTTTTCAATGCGGTTTTGCCAATGCGGAATGCTTTGCTCAATTTTTAAAACGCGCGATTCCGTTGCCACTTGCGAGAGCAAAATGCGAGAAGGATTAGGCCAGCGTGCGCCCAATTCTTTTAAGGTTTCTGTATCGGTATAGGATAGTGATCCTTGTTCGCGCCAGCCTTTGAGCCAAATGCCCCATTTCAGGCGGGAATTGCCGGAATCTAAACAAACGAGGGGCATCTTAAACTTCCGGAAAAAAAAGCTTGGGGAAAGCCATCCAAGAGAATGGCGCCATCCGTGTTGATTTTTAAAAATCGCCCTTCAAAGACGCCGTTTTCGGTGGAAAGCTGCACGATTTTGCCCAACCACAGCGCGTGTTCTTCCCATTCTTGGGGCAAAAAAGGCTTTTCCAATTGGGCGGACAAAGCTTCCAAAATGCCGTTTAATAAAAAATGGGAATCGGGAAGATTGTTCGGGGCAAAAGCTTCGCTTAAATTGGCAAGGGGGTAGTCGCTTTTTTCTAAAATGGGCGTTTTGAAATTCAACCCCACCCCCACCACGCTGTGTTGCCCTTCTTGTTCCACCAAAATGCCGCCTAATTTTTTTTCATTCAAAAAAATATCATTGGGCCACTTTAAAAATAAATGCTGCGCGCCCATTTTTTTGAGCGCTAAGACCACCGCCAAACCCGTTAAAAGGGGTAAAAAAGAAGAAGGTTTTTGCGGCAAAAAAACGGAAAAATAAAGCCCACCCCCTTTGGGCGATGCCCAAACATTCCCGCGCCGACCACGCCCTTGGGTTTGGCTTTGGGCGCACAGGGCAGTGAAGGGCGGATATTCCCGCACGCTTTGGTTGGTGGAAGTGCATTCCTCAATGTGCACCAAAGAAAAAGGGTGAGACATTGTTTAAGTTTTTCAAAAAAACGTGAAGTTTACCGTGGAAAAGCCCATTTATTGCACCCGATAACGCAAAAAATCCGCGCCTTCTTCCAACAATTCAACCACCGTGAATTGTTTTTGCGAACAACCGAAAGTGGCGTAAGTTTGGTGTAGGGTTAAAGGAGATTCGGCTTCCACCAAAATTTCGCTTTGGGTGGCATTGGAAGCAAAGAAAAAGGCTTGTTGCAACCCTTCCAAATTCAAGTGCCCAAATTCCAAATGCTGTTCAAACCACGAGACATCCGAAAAAAGTCCGCCATAAGCATCTTCGCAGAGGGCGCTCAACACGCCCAAACGCAAAGGAGAATCGCTCACCACCAAATGGGGGGCAACATAGCGCGCCCCGGGGTTAGCAACATCGCGCCAGACCAAGCCCTCCAACACCTTCCACGTTTCAAAACGCGCTTCTTTATTTTCCGCGCGGTTAAAAAGCGCGGGGTAAGTTTGAAAGGCGTTGAAATAAAAGGTAGAAGTTGTGGCGCGTATATCTTGCGCCGGTGCTTGCGGAAAGCTGAGCGCCTTTTGAAAGCGTTCTTTTAAAACTTGCAACAGGTTTTTTAAAGCGTTGCTTTCCAAATCCTTCCCCAATTTAATTTGGGCGGGCGTTTGCCCGTTGTTTAAGGCGGCAATGCGCTGGTTGATTTTTTTCAGCACAAAGGAAAAATCCATCCAGCACAATTCTTTTTGAGAGGGCGTTTGCGGGTAAAGGTCGCTGAACGAAACGGCGTATTCCGTTTGTTTTTGGTGGTGTATCCCCACCATTTCACGCCAGCGCGCGCTCACGCGTTGCAAGACTTTGCTTTCTTTTAAATTCAAATGGGCGGGGGAAGCAGCAATCACCATCAACGCCCACGCCACTTGCCCGCCGGTGCTGGATTTTCCAAATTCAAGGGCAGCGGGGTCGTGGTATTGAATGTGTAAGACTTGGTGGAGGTTGCCCAAATTCAAGGTATACAAAAGCCACGTTAAGCTTTCTTTGGGCGGCATTCGGTTGGATAAAAAATAGTGCCATTGCCAATGGCGCACGATGAGCGCTACGCGGTGCAACACAAAACCCAACAAGGCAATGTTTTTTTTGCGCCGCAAAATGGATAAAGCGCGCAGATAAATTAAAGCCAAATGTTTTAAGGTGCTGGTGTTTAAAATAAAAACGGCGTGCTCGGTGTTGTTTTGCGGTAAAGGCGTGCGGGAAAAAAGCGGGGATAATCGTTCCACAAACGGCGCAACGGCGGCGCGCAAGGTTTCCGCGCGTTCAATTTTGTTTTCAACGGGTGTGGCGGAACAATCCAAAGCGATGATTTCTTGCCTTAGAGCGAATAAAGCTTCTACATCTTCTTGATCTTGTTGGGAAAGAGCGTTCAACCATTCTTTTTCCATTGAGGCGGTGACGCGTTGGGTTGCCTCAGGTAAGCGCAAAGGGTGCATTTTGGGTTTGATACAAAGTAGGGTCAGAAAGAAAAGCCTCCGTAAAGCCTTTTTGGCGTAGAAGGCAGGAATCGCAAATGCCGCAAGCCTTGCCGTTTTCATCGGCTTGGTAACACGAAACGGAAAAAGAATAATCCACCCCCAATTGCACACCGCGTTGAATGATTTCTGCTTTGCTTAAATTTAAAAGTGGCGCGTGAATGCGGATGGGTTTTTGGGTGGCAACTTGGGATAAAGCGTTGAACGCGTTTAAAAATTCTGGACGACAATCGGGGTAGCCGGAAAAATCCACCGCGTTGATGCCGATGAAAATATCCGCGCTGTTTAAGCTTTCCGCCAGCGCCAAGGCAATTGCCAAAAACACGGTGTTTCTGGCGGGAACGTAAGTAGAAGGAATGTTGGGAGCGGTGAAATCGCGGTGGGTGGGCACGGGCAACTGGGGGTCGGTTAAGGATGAGCCGCCAAAATGGTTTAAGGGGAGGGGAAAAATGGTGTGGGGGATGTTGAAATGTTGGGCGATTTTTTGGGCGGCGTTTAATTCTGCGCGGTGCTTTTGACCGTAATCAAAAGAAAGGGCGTGGCAAAGATAGCCTTCTTTTTGCGCCATTGCCAACACCGTGAGGGAATCTAAGCCTCCGGAAAGTAAAATCAATGCTTTTTTCGGGTGTTCCACGGTCAATTCAAAAAAATTTTCAAAATTGGGTTAAAAAAGGATTGTAACGCTTCTCTTCGCCGATGAAGGAGTTGGGACCGTGCCCGGGAATGAATTGGAAATCATCCCCAAAAGGAAACAATTTTGTTTGAATAGACGTGATTAAATCTTCAAAATTGCCGCGCGGAAAATCCGTTCTGCCGATTGAGCCTTGAAACAACACGTCCCCCGCCTGCATTATTTTTTCTTTTTGATTCACAAACACCACGTGTCCGGGCGTGTGCCCGGGGCAGTGTAAAACGCTGAGTTCTTCTTCTCCAAAAGAAATAAAATCGCCTTCCTTCAACCATTCTTTGGGGGAAAAGCTTTTTGCTCCCGTTAAACCAAAGGTTCTGCCTTGTTGTTCCATTGCGTTTAACCAAAAGGCATCGTCTATGTGTGGGCCGAAAATTTCTACCTTTAACATTTGGGATAAATCTACCGCGCCGCCCGCGTGGTCAATGTGCCCGTGCGTGATGAGGATTTTTTCAACGCGCAAATGGTGTTCTTCAATGGCTTTTAAAATGATGGGCACATCGCCCCCGGGGTCAATCACCACGGCTTTTTGGGTTTTTTCGCACCAAAAAAGCGTGCAGTTTTGCATAAAGGGCGTGACCACCACGGTTTCATAACGCATAAGGCCTCACAAAGAAGAGATGAAAATAAGGTAAAATGGCGGGCTTTGAAAACTCAAAAGAGGATTTTAACCGATGATTGCTCTTGCGTATGCGCAAACTGCGCAAAATGTTGCGGCACAACCCGATGCATTGGGTTCTTTTTTGCCGATGATTGTTGTTGTGGTGATTTTTTGGATTTTTATGGTTCGCCCGCAGATGAAACGCGCCAAAGAACACAAAAATTTGTTGGCGCAGTTGCAAAAAGGCGATGAAGTGGCTACCCAAGGTGGCATTGTGGGGCGTGTGCATAAAGTAGATGACAATTATGTGGTTTTGGTGACTTCCGGAAATCAAAAAATGATGGTGCAAAAACCCGCTATCACAATGGTTTTGCCCAAAGGCACACTGAAAGCGCAAGGCATTGAAACGGATTGATTTTCCACGGTCAACCCTTCATTTTTTTAAAAATTTTGGAATAAAAGATGAATCGCTATCCTCTTTGGAAATATCTTTTTGTTGTGGTGACGCTCTTATTGGGGTTGATTTACACCCTCCCCAATTTTTTTGGCGAATCGCCCGCGGTGCAAATTTCAAGCGCCAAAGCCACCCTCAAAATAGTGGAATCCGATTTAGAAAAAGCCTTAACCGTTTTAAAAGAATCCAACATTATGGTGAGCGGCGCGCAGTTGGACGCGGTGGGCGTCAAAGTGCGCTTTGCGGATACCGACACGCAATTGAAAGCCAAAGATATTTTAGAAAAAAGCTTTAACCCCGATTCTGCCAATCCCGCTTACGTGGTGGCGTTGAATTTACTTTCCGCTTCCCCCGATTGGCTCACTTCTTTGGGCGCGTTGCCAATGTATCTGGGCTTGGATTTGCGCGGTGGCGTGCATTTTCTTTTAGAAATTGATATGCAAGCGGCGCTCTATACGCGTTTGGATTCTTTATCGGCGGATGTGCGCTCTTTTTTGCGTGAAGGAAAAATCCGCCACAATGGGGTTTCCCGCGATGGCAACCGCATTGTGGTGAATTTTAAAGAATCTGCGGTGCGCGAAAACGCGTTGAATGTATTGCGCAAAAAAGAAACCGATTTGGATTTTGTGGAAACTGGGGAAGGGGAAAATTTACGCCTGATTGCCCAATTGAAGCCGGAAACCTTAAAAACCCTGAGCGAATTTGCCATTAAACAAAATATGGGCACGCTCAATAACCGAATCAACGAATTGGGCGTAGCAGAGCCGGTAATTCAACAACAAGGCGCAAACCGCATTGTGGTGCAGTTGCCCGGGGTGCAAGATACCGCCAAAGCCAAAGATATTTTAGGACGCACCGCCACCTTGGAAGTGCGCTTGGTGGATGACACTCCCGGGCTTTTAGAAGATGCCTTAAAAGGCAACGTGCCTTATGGCTTGGAACTTTATACCGAGCGCGGCGGCTACCCCTTACTTTTAAAAAAACAAGTGGTCTTAACCGGGGAGCGCTTAACCGATGCCCAACCCGGCTTTGATAGCCAAACCCAAGAACCGGCGGTGCATTTAACGTTGGACGCCACAGGCGCTCGGATTTTTAAAGAAATCACGCGGGATAATGTGGGCAAACGTATGGCAATCCTCTTGGTGGAAAAAGGGCAAGGAGAGGTGGTGACCGCGCCGGTGATTCGAACGGAAATCGGCGGCGGTCGCGTGCAAATCTCCGGAAGAATGACCACCACGGAAGCCAACGATGTGGCGCTTTTGTTGCGTGCGGGCTCGCTTGCCGCCCCAATGGAAATTGTGGAAGAGCGCACCATTGGGCCTTCCTTGGGCGCAACCAACATTGAAAAGGGCTTTCATTCCACCTTGTGGGGCTTTATTGCGATTGCCCTTTTTATGATTATGTATTACCGAATGATGGGTTTGATTTCCGTCATCGCTTTGTCTTCCAACTTGTTGTTTTTGATTGCGCTTCTTTCCATGTTGCAGGCGACCCTCACCCTTCCCGGTATTGCGGCCATTGCTTTAACTTTGGGGATGGCAATTGACGCGAACGTCTTAATCAACGAGCGCATTCGGGAAGAATTGCGCCGTGGAATGCCCGCACAAAGCGCCATCGCAGAAGGCTATGACCGCGCGTTTGACACCATTTTGGATTCCAACATCACCACCTTGATTGCCGGCTTAGCCTTGCTGATTTTTGGCTCAGGTCCCGTGCGTGGCTTTGCGGTGGTGCATTGTTTGGGCATTTTGACTTCCATTTTTTCGGCGGTGGTGGTCTCCCGCGCCTTGGTGAATTTGATTTACGGGCGGCAGAAAAAATTAAGCGCCATTTCCATTGGGCAAGTGTGGAAACCGCAAGCTTAATTTTTTAAAAAAATTGGGGTTTGACCGTGGAAAAACAGGATTAAAGAAAAGAGAACACAATGGAATTTTTTCGCATACAAAAAGACATTCCCTTTATGCGCCACGCTTTGGCGTTCAACGTTATTTCTGTGGTGACTTTTGTTTTGGCGGTGTTTTTTTTAACGTTTAGAGGCTTACATTTTTCTGTGGAATTTACGGGGGGAACGTTGATTGAAGTGCGTTATGAAAACGCCGCCCCGTTGGATGCCATCCGCTCTTCCTTGGCAGAGGCTAATTTTAAGGATTTTGTGGTGCAAAATTTTGGCTCTTCGCGCGATGTGATGATTCGCCTGCCCTTAATCAAAACCGAAAAAGAAGAAAACGCGCAAAACCAAATTGCCCAAAGCGTGATGAACGCTTTATCCGCTAAAACAGAAGGCGCGCATTTGCAACGCATTGAATTTGTGGGCCCGCAAGTGGGCAAGGAATTGGCGGAAAACGGCGCGCTGGCGCTTTTTGTGGTCTTGGTGGGCATTATGATTTACTTGGCGTTTCGCTTTGAATGGCGTTTTGCCTTGGCAACGGTCGCCGCCAACTTCCACGATGTGGTGATTATTTTGGGCTTTTTTGCATTTTTCCAATGGGAATTTTCCCTTTCCGTGTTGGCGGCGGTGTTGGCGGTGTTGGGCTATTCGGTGAATGAATCCGTGGTGGTGTTTGACCGCGTGCGGGAAGTATTTAGAAAATCGCGCGATTTGACCACTCCCCAAGTCTTAGACCGCGCCATCACCAGCACCATTAGCCGCACCGTGATTACGCACGGTTCAACCCAAATGATGGTCTTGTCAATGCTCTTTTTTGGGGGCGAAACCCTTTATTACTTTTCTTTGGCTTTAACCATCGGCATTTGCTTTGGCATTTATTCTTCCGTGTTGGTCGCTTCCCCCATCGCAATGTGGTTGGGGGTGACGCGCGCCCAATTCATCGTGAAACCCAAAAAAGATGACCGTTTAGATGGCGCTTGCGTGTAAGGAAAAACGGTGAAGATTTTTTTACTCACCCTTTTGGTGTTTTTGGGGGCGGTGGTCTTGATGGCTTTGGGCGTTTTGCTGGGGAGAAAACCGCTACGAAACGGTTGCGCCGCCGCCCGAGAAGATTTGAATATAGAGTGCGCCGCGGGTTGCGCCAAACCTTGTTTTAAACGCCGCGTGAAAAATCTTTTGAAAAAATAAGGCGTTGACCGTGGAAACCCTCTCTCGTCATTGCAAAAAAAATTGAATGTTGCTGCGGGGGAAACACGGAGATTCTTCGCTGCGCTCAGAATGACGTTTTCCCTTGATGAAGTTTATTTAAATGAAGTTTATTTAAAAAAATCCACGGTCGACCGTGGATTTTTTTTGAAAATGAAAAACCGAGATTCTTCGGGCGTTGCTCTCAGAATGACGAGGGGTGTTAACTGGGATTATCCGCGCTCAACTGGTCGCCGTGGGTAAAGGACCACGAGCGGGTGATTTCCAAAACATCCGTTTCTTTTTTGATTTCCGCAGGAAAAACCGGAAAAGGTGCAGCCAATTGCACAATGCGCAATGCCGCTTTGTCCAACACCGGATAGCCGGAAGATTTCACAATCTGCACGCGCTCCACCGTGCCGTTTGCGCGGATGGCAACAGTCAAAAGCAATTTCCCGTAAAGCTTACCGCGCGCTTCTGGCGGGTAATTCAACGTGCCCACGCGCTCCACCTTTTGCCGCCAGCTTTCCACATATTGCGCATAGTGCGATTCTTTGGTGGATGCGCCCAAAAATTTGCGTCTGGGGCGTTTAGAATATTCTTCCAAACTCATTGCGATTTCGCCTTCTAAGCGCGCCATTGCCCGCGCGGATTCCGATAAATCTTGCCCCTGTTTGGCTTTTTCCGTTTGCACGTTTTGCAGGGCGGATTGTGTGCTTTTGCTCAGTTCGCTCGCCAACCTTTTTTGGGCGATTTCCAATTCTTTGACTTGTTGTTCTTGTTGTTCCAGTGCTTCGCCAATAGAAGTTTCCGGCTGCACGGGCAAGGGGGTTTTGATTCTTCGGTCTTCATCGGTGTTGCCGCCACCATCCAAATTGGCTTGCGCGATGGCTTTGGCGTCCAACGGCGCTTCTTTGGTGCGGGCGTTAACCAAAATCACGTCCAAGGCGTGTTTTTGTAAAGCTTTGCTTGCCTCAGGAAATGCAAAATGCAGGCTCAATATCAAGCCGTGCACAGCCAAAGAAATGCCAATGGCCAACATTAAGCGGTTATCCGACTTATTCATAAAAGTCCTTTGATTCGTCTATTTTTGCCAAAAATTTTGCGTTGAATGAAAGCGTGATGAAGTCTAACGATTCTATGGTCAACCACACAAAAATGCCTAATTCTAACCCATTGGGCAAATTAAAAACCTTGGGAAAAAGCGGGAAATCGGTTAAACGCACCGCGTTTTCTTTGTACACCACGGCTTTTAAGCGCTCTGGCGCATTTTGGCGCAAATATTCCAAACTCCAAAAACGCTCCATCACACGTTCAAACTCGGCGTAAGCGTTGTAAGTGGCTTCAAAATTGCGCAACGCTCCAAACAATTCCGCGCTTTGGGCAGAAAAAGGCGGTTTTTGGTTTTCCAAAAGCGCCACCAATTGCCGTTGGTTGATTAAATCGCTGTATCGCCGAAGAGGCGCGGTTGCCCAAAGGTAATGTTCCACGCCCAAGCCTTCGTGCGGCAAAGCTTTGGTGGAAAAATAAGCCCGTCCGGTGGTTTGCGCGCGAAAAATGCCGGCGATGTTTTTTTCCGCCAAGGTTTTGCCCCAAAAGGCATTTGCCAAAATCATCAGCTCTGAAACCAATAAATCAATGGGTGAACCCCGTTCGCGCGGGGTGATTTGGATGGAACAACTCTCCGGAATACTTAAATTTCCCGTGACCTCAAAATTAAAATCGCTTTTCCCTGCGTGGTTGTTTTTCCCGCGCAAGGCATTTTGTTCGGTGGCAAAACGCCACAAAAAAAGAAGTTCTTTTGCAAAAGGAAAATCCGTTTTTAAATTAGGCAAAGTGTTTTCATTAAAAAAGGGTTCTAAATGTTGAATGCGTAAGTTTTCTTTGACTGTAATTTTTTCTAATTTGTTTTCAAAAGAGAGCACGTGAAAATCAGAATCCACGGTTAAATAAAGGGAGAGGGCGGGCGCTTCTTTGTTCTGATTCAAGGTGCAGTGTTCCACCACGGCGTTGGGCAACATCGTGCGCTTTTCGCCGGGCAAATAAAGGGTGGATAAACGGCTTAGAGCTTGCGCGTTCAAAGGGGAATCAAGGGAAAAGGCGGCGCTGGGCGCGGCAATGTGAATGCCGATTACGTTTTGGTTTTCCAAAAATTGCACGGAAAAGGCATCGTCAATTTCGGTGGTGCTTAAATCGTCAATAGAAAAGGCGTTGACCGTGGAAAACGCCCAATCGGGGGTGGAAAGCGTCCATTCTTTTTGCGGAAAATCGCTTAAATGCCCGCCCAATTCGTTGAAAATAAAGCGCGCCCAGTGTAATAAATAAGCGTTGGGATAAATTTTTAAGCGTAGCGCTGCGGCATCGGGCGATTCTTTTGTTTCTTCAATCAACAAATCAAAGGCTTTGACGCTTTTGTTTTGGCGATTTTTGGAAAATAAAATGGCGTCCCGTTCTTTTAACATTTCTTCCGGCACAGTGCCGTTTTTCAATTCTTCCACCCATTCTTTAATTTGTTCTTTTTCTAATTCTTTTTTGGCTTGGGATTGCAAGGCTTTTTGTAAAATTTCCTCAGGCGCTTTTTTAAAACGCCCTTTGCCTTTACGATGAAAATAAATGGGGGCGGCTTGGCAAGCCAACAGCACCGCAAGCGATTCCGTGGCGCTGGGGGTTTTGCCAAAATAGTCCGCGGCGCAATCTTCAAAAGAAAATTCGCCTTCATCCAAACATTCCCATAAAAAATCGGGTGCAATCTCTTGGGCTAAAACTTGGGCTTCGTTCAAAATGTCTTTGGCAGAAGGTTGTTGAAACTGCAACAACACCTGCGTTCTTTTGATTTTGGCGCGCTTTCCGGTGGGCATTTCAATTTGCAGCGCTTGGTCGGTTTCCAATAAAACCGTTCCGGCTTTCAATTGATTTTGGTCTTCAAAAAGCACATTCACGCTGAAAAATCCTTGAAAAAAGAGTGCATTTTAAAGGGTCTTTTCCAAAAGCGCTTTGAAACGCAACAAATCCCACCACGCCCCTTTTTTGTCTTCCGGTTTTAAAAATAAGTGCGCAGGATGAAAACTCACCACCACTTGGGCGTTTTCTATCAAAAAAACTTCTTCGCGCAAATCTTTTAAATCGCGGGAATCGTTTAACACCGAAAACGCCGCCGTTTTGCCCAAAAGCAAAATCAGTTTGGGGTTGAGGTGGCGAATTTGACGCATTAAAAAGGGACGACACGCCAAAATTTCTGCGTGGGTGGGTTTTTCCGCCTTGCATTTCATTGCTAAATTAAGAAACACACAATCAAAAGAAACGCCCACGGATGAAAGCATTGCGCGCAACATTTCCCCACTTTTCCCTGAAAAAGGCTCGCCCGTTTGGTCGTCTTCTGCACTGGGGGCTTCGCCGATAACCATCACGGAAGAAGAGGCTTTTCCTTCGCCAAACACCATTTTTTTGCGTTTGGCATAAAAACGGCAGGCGGCGCATTCCGCCACCTCTATTTTCAAACGATTCCATTCGTCTAACTCTGTTTCTTCTTTCAATGGAATGTGGGGTTGGGGGGGAAAGGGCTCATTTCCACGGTCAACGGGCGATTTTTTTAAAAAAGATTCGCGCAATTGCCACGGACGGATTTTAAAAACCGCCCACGCGTCTTTGGAATATTTAGGTTGCATTGCTTTCATTTTTTTTAAGTTAAAGGAAGAAGTCTCAACAGCACCAAGGCGTCTTCGCTGCCATTGGGTGCACGATAATAATTTTTGCGCCGCGCGATTTCTTGAAAACCAAAACGCCGATAAAGCGCTTGCGCGGGCAAGTTGGAAGCGCGCACTTCCAAAAACAAGCGCATTGCGCCCAAAGCAAAGCTTTGTTTGCACACTTCGTTTAATAAAAACGCGCCCAAGCCTTGGCGTTGCTCGTTTTGCGCCACAGCGATGTTGAGCAAATGCGCTTCATCCAAAATCAGCATCCACACCGCAAAGCCAATAATCAAGGTGTTTTTTTTCAACACCCACGCGCTGTGCTTGGCTTCTAAGGAATCTATAAAATTTTGGGCAGACCACGCAAAAGGGTTTAAGGAGGAATCCAAGGTGGAAAGAAAATCCACGTCTTTTTTGGTCATTGAACACAATTCTGCGCGCATTGTTAGAGCTTCCCTTCGCGCTCCAAAAGGGTTTGCGCCACTTTGTTGCGCACATAAACGGGGTGGGCTTCTTCTGGCGCTAAGATTTTCCCTCCACCCAAAAACACGCAGCGCGCCACCTCTTTTGCTGTGGGAAAACTTGCACAAAAAGGGATGTGGCGCGCATGGAATGTTTCTATCAACCGTGGGTAAAGTGCTTGGATATTTCCCACCGCAAGGGTTTCATTGGGTAAAGAAAAGTCATCGCCTTCCTTCATCAAAAAAGGATTTTTTAAAAAAGCAAAGCCTTTTTCGTGAGGCATTAAAAGTGCGGCGTAAATTTCATTCATCCGCGCATCTATTAACGCCAAAATGGGACGATTTTCTTTTAAAAAAGGAAGGGCAATACTTTCAAAAGAAGAGACGCCAAAAATGGGTAAATTGAAAGTTAGTGCAAAAGCTTGCACGGTGGCAGCACTTTGGCGCAGCGCCGTGAAAGCCCCCGGTCCTTGATTAAAAGCAAGAGCAGAAAGTTGGGTTAAATCTATGTTGCTATTTTTTAAAGCGGGCAAAAGCGTTTGCGAATGGGGGAGATCAAAGGGCAAAAAACAACTTTGCAGGGAGGATTTTGTTCCCCAAGCAATGGAAGCTTTTTCGGTGGAAGTATCAAGGGCGAGCAGATTCATCACGGCGAAACACAAAGCGGCGCAAGGATGAAGAAGCCGCACAAAATCGGTAGCCTTCTTCATCAAAATGGGGTAAGTCTTTTTCGTTTTGAATTTGGTTTTCCGCAATAAAACGTGCCATTAAACCGCGCGCGCGTTTGGCGTAAAAAGAAATAATTTTAAATTGTTTATTTTTCTCATCTTCAAAAACGCATTCCACCACGGGTAAGGTGAGGTGCTTTTCCACCGCCTTAAAATATTCTTGGGAAGCCAAATTCAAAATAAAAGGCGCCCCCATTTGAAAAGCGGTTTTTTCTATAAAGCGCGCGATTTTTTCTCCCCAAAAGGCGTAAAGATCCTTTCCTTTTTCATTTTTTAAGGGTGTACCCATTTCCAAGCGATAAGGCAAAATGGAATCAAAGGGTCTCAATGCGCCGTAAAGCCCGCTTAAAATGAAGAGGTGTGCGTTTAAAAAATCATAGTGTTGGAGGGAAGTAGCGTTTAAACCTTCATACACATCGCCTTGAAAAAGGAAAAGGGCGGGCTTTGATTTTGCGCTTTTTTCTTCCCAATTTTGAAAGCGTTCAAAATTAAGAAGCGCCAGTTTGTCCGATAAACGCATTAATTCGGCAATCTCTTGGGGAGAAAAATTTTTTAAAATGTGGATGAGCGCTTGGGCTTCCTTTAAAAAAAAAGGGGAAGAGGGCGCAATGCTTTGGGCTTTTTGGGGCGTTGCGCAATCCACATTCAAAGTTTTGGAAGGGGAGAGCAAAATCAGCATAAAAAACGCTTTTCCACGGTCAACCGTTGTTTTTTTTAATTAAGCGCGCTCCACTTGCCCCAAAAGCAAATATTCCATCAAGGCTTTTTGAGCGTGCATTCGGTTTTCCGCTTCATCCCACACCACGGATTGCGCCCCATCAATTACCGAAGAGGTGACTTCTTCGCCGCGGTGCGCGGGCAAACAATGCATAAACAAGGCGTCTTTGTTGGCGGCCTGCATCAAATGGTCATCCACGCAAAAATTGGCGAAGGCTTTTTGGCGTGCGGCGTTTTCTTCTTCAAAGCCCATAGAAGTCCACACATCTGTGGAAACCAAATCCGCACCACGGCAGGCATCCAAAGGATTTTCAAAAATTTTATAGCGTTGCCGTGGAACGTTGGCCACCCACTCGGGGTTTAAGCCGTAGCCTTCTGGGGAAGAAAGATGAACGGTGAAATTCATCACCTCGGCGGCTTCCAACCACGTGTTGCACATATTGTTGGCGTCCCCCACCCACGCCACGATTTTGTTTTCAATAGAGCCGCGGTGTTCAAAGAAGGTGAAGATATCCGCCAAGATTTGGCAAGGGTGGTATTGGTTGGTTAAGCCGTTGATGACCGGCACACGCGAATGTTGCGCAAAGCGTTCCACCATACTTTGTTCAAAGGTGCGAATCATCACCAAGTCGCTCATCCGTGAAATCACCTGCGCGGAATCTTCAATGGGTTCGCCCCTGCCCAATTGGGAATCGCGCGTGTTCAAATACACCGCAAAGCCACCCATTTGCTGAATGCCCGCTTCAAATGAAAGGCGCGTGCGGGTGCTTGCCTTTTCAAAAATCATCACCAAGGTGCGGTCCGTCAAAGGCCAATATTGGCGAAAGGTTTTGTATTGTTGTTTAATCCACGTAGCGCGTTCAAACAAATAAAGGTATTCCTCTTTGGTGAAGTCGCCAAAGCGCAAAAAATGTTTAATGTTCATCGTTTAAAAAATCTTCAATGAGTGGAGATAAACGGCAAACGATGGCGTCTGCCTCTTGGAGGGTTAAAGTCAAGGCAGGCAACAAGCGCACCACTGACCCTGCCGTCACGTTGAGTAAAAGTTGTTTGGAGAGTGCGATTTTTACCAATTCCGCGCAAGGTTTATTGAAGGCAATGCCCAACATCAAGCCAAATCCGCGCACATCTAAAACGCCTTTTTGGTGGCATAACGCTTCCTTTAATTTTTGTTGAAGGTATTCCCCTGTGGTTTGGGCGTTTTCTATTAAATGTTCTTCTTGGATGATGTCTATGGTTGCCAAGGCGGATGCCATTGCCAAGGGGTTGCCCCCAAAGGTAGAGCCGTGATTGCCCGGATTCCATAAGTCCGCTACTTTTTTTCCTGCCAAACACGCGCCCACGGGAATGCCGTTTGCCAAACCCTTTGCCAAGGTCACCACATCCGGCAAAATGCCCGAATGTTGAAAGGCAAACCATTTCCCCGTGCGCCCCATTCCGCATTGCACTTCATCGCACATCAGCAAAATGTTTTGTTCGTCGCACCACTTGCGCAAATTTTTTAAATAATCTGAATCAGCAAGGTATACCCCGCCTTCGCCTTGTAAAACTTCCAAAAGCACGGCAACGGTGTTGCCATTGGTTTTTTGTTGAATGGCGTTTAAATCTCCAAAAGGCACGCGCACAAAGCCTTCCACCAACGGGGAAAAGCCTTCTTGCGTTTTGGGATTGGCGGTTGCGGATAAAGTGGCTAAGCTTCTTCCGTGGAAGGCGTGCTCCATCACAATGATTTCAGGAGTTTCGTTTTCTGGGATATTTTTAACTTGATGCCCAAAAAAGCGCGCCAACTTGATGGCGGCCTCATTGGCTTCCAACCCGGAATTACAAAAAAACACGCGCTCCAAACCTGCAATTTCTGCTAATTTATCCGCGAGTTTTTCTTGCTGCGTGATTTGGTAAATGTTGGAAGTGTGCACCAATTTTTTGAATTGTTCTTGCACGCGTTCCACCCATTTGGGGTGGGCGTGTCCCAAAAGGTTCACCGCGATGCCTGAAAAGGTATCCAAATAAACCTTCCCTTCGGGGTCGGTTAAATAAACGCCTTTTCCGGATTCAAATGCAACGGGGAGTCTGGCGTAAGTGTTCATTAAATGCGACATTGAAAAAACTCCGCAAAAAACTTCAAAAAAATGGCATATTAGGAAGGCGCATTATAAAAGCAAATGCCGAGGGGAGAATAATGAGAATTGCGATTTTTAACCAAAAAGGGGGCGTGGGCAAAACCACGAGCATTTTGAATTTGGCGGCGGCTTTGTTTAAAGAGGGGAAAAATCCGCTCTTAATAGACTTAGACCCGCAAGGACATTTAACGGGCATTTTGCGCCCGCCGCCTTCTTATTCCAAAGGCAACATCTTTGATTTTTTCCAAGACAACGCCACTTTAAACGACTTGGTGTTGCCCTTTGAAAACGTGGGCGAAATCGTTCCTTCGCATATGAATTTATTGAAGGCGGATGCGGTTTTTGGAAAAGGGCTTTCTTCTTTAAACAAACTGCGCAACGGTTTGGTGGAATGGGAAAAAGACCACCCCAGTCGCCCGGTGCTGATTGATTGCCCCGCTTACACCGCCATTTTGTCGCTCAACGCTTTGTTTGCCTCGGATTGTTTAATCATTCCCATTTCCACTGATTATCTTTCTTTGGAAGCGGCGCAAAAATTAAACCGCACCTTGGAAACCTTAGAGCCCGTTTTAAAACGCAAAATCAAGCGTTTTTATCTCATCACGCGCTTTGTGAAGAATCGCAAAATGAGTATGGATGTTTTATACACGTTAAGAAATTTGTATGAAGATGAAGTCTTGGAAAGCTTGATTTATGAAAATGTGAGCGTTGCGGAAAGCCCGGCACAAGGGCGCGACATTTTCACGCATAATGGGCAAAGCTCCGGTGCGCAAAGCTACAAAAGGCTATATAGGGAATTAAAAGAGCGTGGGGTGCTTTAATTTGTTAAAATCCACGGTAAAGAAATTATTTTTTTAAAATTTTTTTTGGGTTGACCGCGGTTCAATGGGGTGCCTCCTGTCGGAATCGAACCAACGCCTGATGATTACAAGTCAACTGCACGACCTTCATGCTAAGGAGGCAAAAGAAAACGCGCGGAGTATACCAAAAACCGCAGGGGGATTGAAATGAATTCTACTGTTTCTCAGTGGGCAAAAGAAACCGTGCAAAAAATGATGACGGAAAACATTTTGCCCACGCCGGAAAATTACCAAAAAATTTACGCGGAAATTTCCGGCACAAAAGAACATCACGCCTTTCCGCAAAAAGAATTGCGCGAATTAAATAACCTTTTGGAATTGAAGGTTGAAACGGAATTAACCCTGTTGGCGACCTTAGAAAACGCAGTGTTGGCAAAGGATTGGCAGGAATATTTTGGAGTGTGGCGCAAAATTATTGTGCATTTGCGCGCTGTTGAAGCCTTGGAATGGAATAAATTATTAGAAAAATTGTTGCGCGCTTTGGATGCCCATCACGTCTATTTCACCGTAGCCAAAAAGCGCGAAATGCTGAAAAAAATTTTAAACAAAAGCGATTCCCCCTCGGTCTTGTTTCAAAAAATAGAAAATCTCATCCAAACGTGGGGGGACACCAAAACAGAAGAAAGCCTTGTTGAAGAAGAAACAGAAGAAGAAAAGAAAAACAGGGAAGATGCAGAAAGGCTACAAAATCTGCGGCAATTGTTGAGCTCCCTTTTAACGGAAGTCATTCAACCTTTTTTAATCAAAAACGAAGATTTACTCAAAGCCTGCGCCAATTTGGTGAGAAATGTCGTGCATGTTAAAACCGATGAAGAGCATACCGTGGTGAAGGAACAATTAAAACGTCTGCGCTGGCAAATGGAATTGTTTGTTGAAGAGCAAAATGCGCAACAAGAAGGCATTTTCAAATTGGTGCGATTGTTGATTGAAAATATGGAAGTGCTGAGCGTGGATGACGAATGGCTTTCCGGGCAATTGCGCTTGGTGCAAGAAGTTATTGAAAAACCGCTTTCCTTGCGGGTGTTGGGGGAAGCGGAACGGCGTTTAGCGGATGTGTTGTATAAACAAGGGCAAATGAAAATTGCGCTTTTGGAATCGCGCGGCTCTTTAACGGCGCTTTTGGCGGGTTTTGTGGAACAAATTGCCGAATTTTCCGAATCCACTTCCGATTACCACGACAAATTAAACCTTTACGCCCAACAAATCAGCCAAAGTAAAGATGTCACCGAATTGGATTCTATTTTAAACGAGGTGATGAAAGAAACCCGCCTAATGCAAAAAAGCACCAAAGCGGCGCGCGATGAACTCACCGCCGCCAAACAACGGGTTGCCAAAGCCCAAAAACGCATTGGCGAATTGGAAAAAACCTTAGAAGAAACCAGCAATTTGATCACGCACGACACTTTAACCGGCGTTTTAAACCGAAGAGGTTTGGATGGGGTGATGAGCCAAGAAATTGCGCGCGCCTTGCGTGCGGGGCAAAAGTTGAGCGTGGGGCTGTTGGATGTGGATAATTTCAAAAAATTGAATGACCATTACGGACACAACGTGGGCGACCAAGCTTTGCAATATTTATCCAACATCTGCAAAAATTCCTTGCGCCCGCACGATTCCATTGCGCGCTACGGGGGCGAAGAATTTGTGATTATCTTGCCCGGGGCAGATGCCCAACAAGGGCAAGCCGTTTTGCAACGTCTGCAACGCGCCCTAACCAAAGAAATTTTTATGCACAACAACGAAAAATTGCTGATTACCTTTTCCGCAGGCGTGACGGAGCTGCGCAAAAACGATGTGATGGACGACATTTTAAAACGCGCGGATTCCGCAATGTATGCGGCAAAAAACAGCGGGAAAAATCGTGTGTTGGTGGCGCTTTAAATTTTCCACGGTAAACGCAAAAAAATTTTCAAAAAAAAAGAAGGTCGACCGTGGATTTTTTTAAAGTAAGCCTCCAAAAAATAATTCTGCCTTTTCTTTTGGGGTTTTGTGCCTTTGCTTTTGCTGAGGAAAAAGAGCCGCGCGCGCGCTTGGAAGCCTTGCGGGAAGAAATTTTGCGCGTGCAAAAAATTTTAAAAGAAAAAGAAACCCGAAAAACCGATTTAGCCTTTGCGGTGCAGCAAAATAACGCCGAACAAAAAAAGTTGGAAAAAATTTTAAAAAACCTGCAAACGGAAAAAAACAATTTGTTGGTTTCTTTAAAAGATTTAAACCAAAAAACAGCCGCAGGGCAAAAAAAATATCTCCACGCCAAAAAGCAATTGGCAGAGCTTTTTTATGCGCAATATTTGGCGGGTCAACCCAATTATTTGGCGTTGATTTTAAAAGGAAAATCGCCCAATTCGGTTGCGCGCAACCATTTTTATTGGAAAACTTTAAATAACGCCCACCAAAACAGTTTGGAAGCATTGAAAAAAGACATCACCGAGCAAGCCAAACTTTTAAAAGATTTGGAAAAGGAAGAAGCGCGTTTAAACGATTTAGAAAAAACAATGCAGGAAAAAGAAGCGCTTTTAAACACCCAAAAAGCGGAAAAATCCGCCTTGCTTTTAAGCGTGCAAAAAGAAGTGCTGCAACACAAAGAACACATTTTGAGTTTGGAAAAGGACGCCCAAAATTTGAGTTTACTTTTGGGGAAATTGCAACAATTTTCGTTTTCTTCCAACACCTTGTTTCAAAAAGGTGCTTTAATTTGGCCTCTTGGGGCAGATGTTGCCTTACCTCAAAAAAGCGGAAACGGTGTTTTTTTGAAGGCGGAATTGGGCAGCCCCGTTTTGGCAACGGCAAGCGGCAGAGTGGTGTTTGCCGATTGGTTGCGTGGTTTTGGGTTATTGGTGATTGTGGATCACGGGGCTTCTTATTTATCCGTTTATGCGCACAACGATGAAATTTTAAAAGAAGTGGGCGATTGGGTGCGTCAAGGGGAGTTGCTCGCGTCTTCCGGTCAAAATGTGGAAAATGCGCAATCCGGCGTATACTTTGAAATTCGTCATCAAGGACAACCGATGGATCCGTTTTTATGGGTAAAAACACAATGAAAATAAAATGTTTGTTGTTGGGCTTTTGTTTAAGCGTGAATGTGTGGGCAGCTCCCAATCGCACGGGCTTGCCTATTGAAGAATTGCGCACCTTTGCCGAGGTGTATAACGCCATCAAACAGGGGTATGTGGAACCGGTGAATGACAAAGAAATGGTTTCCAACGCCATTTCCGGAATGCTTTCCCAATTAGACCCGCATTCTTCTTATTTGGATACCGAAGCCTTTAAAGGCTTGCAAGAATCCACCCAAGGCGAATTTGGCGGCTTGGGCATTGAAGTGGTGATGGAAGAAGGCTTGGTGAAGGTGGTTTCCCCCCTTGAAGATTCTCCGGCGTTTAAAGCGGGAATGCGCTCGGGCGATGTGATTTTTAAAATTGACGATGAAAACGTCAAAGGAATGAGCTTTATTGACGCGGTCAAAAAAATGCGCGGTAAACCCGGCACGCCAGTGCGTTTAAATGTTGTGCGAAAAGGGGTGAAAGAGCCCTTGCTCTTTACCTTAAAACGCGAGGTGATTCGCGTCAAAAGCGTCAAAGCCCAGCGTGTGGATAACGATTACGCGTGGGTGCGCATTACGCAATTTCAAGAAAACACCTTGGATGACTTGGTGTTTTATTTAAAAAATTTGAATAACGAATCCAAAATCAAGGGCTTATTGTTGGATTTGCGCAATGACCCGGGCGGGCTCTTGAATGCGGCCATTGGCGTTTCCAGCGCCTTTTTGGATTCTGGGGTGAAGATTGTTTCCACCGATGGCAGAACGGCGGATTCCCGCCAAGAATTTTTTGCGCGTCCGCAATATTATTTGCGCAAAAACCAAAAAAACCCCATTGACACTTTGCCACAGAGTTTGCGCAAAATCACAATGGTTGTTTTGGTCAATAGCGGCTCTGCCTCGGCTTCTGAAATTGTGGCGGGTGCTTTGCAAGATTACAAACGCGCCACCATCGTGGGCACGCAAACCTTTGGAAAAGGCTCGGTGCAAACCATTTTTCCGTTACCCAACAACACCGGCATTAAACTCACCACTGCGCGCTATTTCACGCCCAAAGGGCGCTCTATTCAAGCCAAAGGCATTACGCCGGATGTGGTGGTGGAAGAAACGGAAAAAGGCACGGGCTTGCGCCTGCGTGAGGCGGATTTGGAACGCCATTTGAGCAACAAAACGGAAGCGGAAGCTCCCAAAATGGATGTGAAAAAAGGCATCAACAAAGAAGCCGATGAAGTGGCGCGCCGCTTGGAATTTGGTAGCGCCAACGATTACCAATTTCAAAAAGCCTTGGCGCTTTTAAAAAGCAAAGCGCCGTGAAGGAATGGGAATGGAAAATGAGGATTCTCCTTTAAAAAAAGTGCGCGAAATTTTGTTTTCGCCGCTTTTGTCTGCGCAGGTGATGGACGCGCAAAAAATGTTGGAAAGCGAAAATATTCCAGCAAGGTTATTGGAAAACGGCGCGTTGGAAGTGGAATATGATTTGCGCGAACATTCCTTGATGAGCATTGAAAACCTTTTGATTAAAAAAGGCTTTTTTTTGGACAATCACTTTTGGGCGCGGATGAATCGCGCCTTGATTTATTACGCCGAGGAAATTGAGCGCCACAATTGGGAAGCGCCCGCCCCCAAATTAAAACGCATTCCGGAAATCGCCTTTGTGCAAGCGTGGAAAAAACGCGCCCAAAAAAGAAAAGAAAAAGAATAATTTTTCCACGGTCGACTGCCCCAAATTTTCAAAAAAATAACCCGTTCACCGAGGAAAAAAATGAAGCAATTTATCTATGGCGTGCACGCCGTTTTGGCGCGTTTAAAACAACACACGGAAAGCATTGTTGAAATTTATTTAGACCCTAAAAAAGAAAACAACCCCAGAATCAAACCCATTTTGGATTACGCCCAACTTGCCCAAATTGGGGTTCAGTGTATTGATTTTAAAGCATTCCCATTTTTGGAAAACGCACGTCATCAGGGTGTGCTGGCAAAAATTAACGCCGTGCAAAAAAGTTTGCGCTTAGAAGATGTTTTGGAAACCGCTCCCTCTCCCAAAATGTTCTTGGGCTTGGATGGCATTACCGACCCGCGCAACTTGGGCGCGATTTTGCGCGTGGCAGATGGCGCGGGGGCAAATGCCGTGATTGCGCCCAAAGATCGCTCGGTGGGGTTAAACGAAACCGCGATGAAAACGGCATCGGGTGCAGCGGAATCTGTGCCTTATATTGTGGTCACCAACTTAGCAAGGGCTTTACGCACCTTGCAAGAAAACGAAATTGCCGTGGTGGGTTTGGCGGAAGAAGCCCAAGATAATATTTATGAAGCGGATTTCCCAGAGAATTGCGCCTTTATTTTGGGCGCGGAAGGGAGGGGTCTGCGTCACTTAACCAAAAAAACCTGCGATTTTTTGGTGAAGATTCCAATGTTGGGGATGGTGGAAAGCTTAAACGTCTCAGTTGCGGCGGGTGTGGTGTTGTATGAAGCCAGAAGACGCCTATCGCAACAACAAAAGCAACAACAAAAAAAGCACCAAACACAACAACTGCTGATTCCTTTTTTGTAAGTGTTGAATTTCCTTTAAAAGCGGGGTGGTTTCTTCCTTTTTTTGGCTTAAATGCTGGTGAATCAAGCGCGGCATTTGTGGAAACACATTTACCCAATGCGGCATTTCTTTTTGGATGCTGTTTTTCAAGGCTTTGAAACCAATTTGTTCTTTCATCCAATTTTCCAAAAAAGGCTTGGCGGTTTGCCACAAATCCAATTCCGGGTTCAATCTTCTGCCCAAACCTTCAATGTTCAAAAGCGTTTTTTGCAACATCACCAATTGGGGCTGAATTTCCACCTGAAAGCGGCGCGAGGTTTGGAATAAACGCAACAAGGTTTTGCCAAAGGAAATGTCTTTTAACGGGCGATTGAAAATTGGCTCGCACACGGCGCGAATGGCTTGCTCAAATTCGTCCACCCTTGTTTGAGGGGGCGCCCAGCCCGATTCCACGTGGATGGCGGCAACGCGTTTATAGTCCCTGCGGAAAAACGCCAAAAAATTTTGCGCCAAATAATTTTTGTCTTCATCCGTTAAGGTGGCGACAATGCCAAAATCTAAGGCGATGTATTGCCCGCTTTCCGCCACCAAAATGTTGCCCGGGTGCATATCCGCGTGAAAAAAACCATCGCGGAACACTTGAGTGTAAAAAATTTCCACGCCAAAAGCGGATAATTTTTTTAAATCAATGTTTTTTTCTTTTAAGGTTTCAATTTTAGAAATGGGAATGCCTTGCATTTTTTGCATCACCATCACTTCTTTGGTGCAAAAATCAAAGTAAACCTCGGGCACAATCAACATTGGGGAATGGGCAAAATTGCGCCGCAATTGTGCGCAATTGGCGGCTTCTTTCATTAAATCTAATTCATCGTTTAAAAATTTGGCAAATTCCTGCACCACGGCTTGGGGTTTTAAGCGTTTGCCATCGCTCCACAATTTTTCCAAAAGAAAGGCAAAGCTTTCCAAAAGCCCCAAATCGTTTTCAATGGTTTTTTGCATATTGGGGCGCAAAATTTTCACCGCCACTTCATTTTTGGGGGAAGCTTTTAAGCGCGCAAAATGCACTTGCGCCACAGAAGCGCTGGCAACGGGAATGGGGTTAAATTCTAAAAAAACATCGCTCAAGGGTTTTTTGTAATTGTTTTCAATAATATTTTGTGCCACTTCCCCGGGAAAGGGTGGCACTTGGTCTTGGAGTTTTGCCAATTCTTCTGCAATATCCGCGGGAATTAAATCCGGTCGGGTAGAGAGCATTTGCCCGAATTTAACAAAAATGGGACCCAAAGATTCCAAGGCTAACCTTAGCCTTTCTGCGCGCGATTGGGTGAATTTTCGCCAAAATTGCAGGCGCGAAAAAAGGTTTAAAACGCCAACATAATGCGCGAGCATTTCGTCCAAACCAAAGGTGGAAGCGGTGCGGATGATTTTAATCAAGCGAAAAAGGCGCATAAATTTCAAATTTTTTTCGGGTTAACCGTGGAAAAAGCGTAAGAATAAGTCAAAATCGGGCAAAATAAACGCTTTCTTTTTTAAGTGCAAAAAGGATTAAAAAAATGAGTGCAATTCAAAAAGTGGTGTTGGCGTATTCCGGCGGCTTAGATACTTCGGTGATTTTAAAATGGTTGCAAGACAAATATGCCTGTGAAGTCATCACCTTTACGGCAGATTTGGGGCAAGGCGAAGAATTAGAAAAAGCGCGCCAAAAAGCCTTGCAATTGGGCATTGCCAAAGAAAACATTTTTATTGACGACTTGCGCGAAACCTTCGTGGGCGATTACGTTTTCCCAATGTTGCGCGCCAACGCCCTTTATGAAGGGGAATATCTTTTGGGCACATCCATTGCGCGCCCCTTGATTGCCAAACGCTTGATTGAAATCGCACGCTTAAAAAAAGCCGATGCCATTTGTCACGGCGCAACCGGTAAAGGCAACGACCAAGTGCGTTTTGAATTGGGCGCATACGCTTTAAACCCGGAAATCAAGGTCATTGCCCCGTGGCGGGAATGGGACTTGACCTCGCGTGAAAAACTTTTGGCTTACGCTGAAAAAAACGGCATTCCCATTGAAATGAAGCACAAATCCGGTGGCTCGCCCTATTCTATGGACGCCAATTTGTTGCACATTTCCTTTGAAGGGCGGCACTTGGAAAACCCCGCCGCAGAGCCCGAAGAAACAATGTGGCGCTGGACAACCTCCCCGGAAAATGCGCCGGACAAACCGGAATACCTCACTTTAACCTTCCAAAAAGGCGATGCAGTTGCCATCAACCATAAGCCTTACGGTGCAGCGGAATTGTTGGCGCAGCTGAATAAAATTGCGGGGGCACACGGCATTGGGCGCTTGGATTTGGTGGAAAACCGTTACGTGGGGATGAAATCGCGCGGCTGTTACGAAACCCCGGGGGGAACGGTTTTGCTGAAAGCGCACCGCGCGATGGAATCCATCACCTTAGACCGCGAATTGGCGCATTTAAAAGATGATTTGATGCCGCGTTACGCTGCCCTAATTTATAACGGTTATTGGTTTTCGCCCGAGCGCGAAGCCTTGCAGGTGTTGATTGACCATTCCCAAAAAAATGTCAATGGTGAAGTGCATTTGAAGTTGTATAAAGGCGGCGTGCAGGTGGTTGGGCGCGAATCTAAAACGGATTCTTTATTTGATTCCGCCATTGCCACCTTTGAAGATGACGCCGGCGCTTACAACCAGCGCGATGCGGAAGGCTTTATCAAGTTAAATGCCTTGCGCTTACGTATTGCAGCAAAGAAAAATCGCTGATTTTCCACGCTCAACGGCAAATTTTTTTAAAAAAATGGCTGCGCGCGCACTTTTTTTGCTTCAACACGCCCAAAATTTGTTGCGCACAGCCTTTTCTTTTGAGCGCGCTTTGGATTCTGTGGTTTCCGATTTTTTTCGCGCGCACAAAAATTTGGGACAAAAAGACCGCGCGTTGTTGGCGGAATTGGTTTATTTTTCCGTGCGCCATAAACGTTTTTTGGAAGCGCTTTCCGGGGGCAATTTAAAACAAATTATTTTGCTTTCCGCTTTTTTAGAAAATAAAAATGATTTTGATGTTCTTTTAAATGAAAATGAAAAAGCATTTTTTCAACATTTTGATTTAAAAGAATATGAAAAAAAATTACCGTTTTCTGTTTTTTATAGTTTCCCGGATTGGCTTTTAAAAGCCTTGCCTTTTAAAGGAAAAGATTTAGAAAATTTGTGCCGTGCTTTAAATCAAAAAGCGCCCTTTGATTTAAGAATCAACCCGCTAAAAATCAAAATGGAAGAAGGGTTGGCGGCTTTTCCAAATGCACAAACAATGCCTTTTTCGCCTTTTGGGTTTCGTTTAAAAGAAAATCGCGCGCTTTATCAACATCCTTTGTTTTTAGAAGGCAAAATTGAAGTGCAGGATGAAGGCAGCCAATTGGTTGCGCTTTTAACTAACGCGCACAGAAGGGAAAACGTGGCGGATTTTTGCGCAGGCGCGGGCGGAAAATCGCTTCTTTTGGGCGCGATGATGAAAAACAGCGGAACGCTTTATGGAATAGATATTTCAGAAAAACGGCTTTACCAATTCAAACAACGTTTCAAAAAAAGTGGTTTATCCAATATTCATTTTTTGCGCATTGAAAATGAAAAAGATGCGCGCTTAAAACGCTTAAAAAACCGCTTTGATTGCGTGTTGGCGGACGTGCCTTGTTCTGGGACGGGCACATTGCGGCGCAACCCCGATTTAAAATGGCGACAAAACGAAGAAAAAATAAAAAAATTAAACGAATTACAACTTTCCATTTTAAATTCCGCTTCATCCTTGGTGAAAAAAGGCGGACGTTTAATTTATTCTACGTGCAGTTTATTGCCAATGGAAAATGAAAATATCGCTGAAACTTTTTTAAAAAATCACACGGAATTTAAACCGCTTCATTTAAAAGAATGGAATGAAAAAAATAATTGTTTTATTCAAAATCCCTTACCTGATTTTATTTTTAATGAACACGGACAATTAAGCCTTTCTCCTTTTAATGAAACCGATGGTTTTTTCGCCGCCGCCTTTGTGCGGGAATAGTGGATTTTTGAATTTAAAAATCCGCGGTGAACCTTTATTCTTTTTGAAATTTTTTAAGGTTTACCGTGGATTTTGGAATCCACCCAATTTTTAAAGGCGATTAAAAAGCCCAACAAAATGAAGGCGCCGGGGGGAAGGCTAAACAACAAAAATCCCGGGTAATTTTCAGGGAGAATTTGAAGGGCCCGGGCGTGTTCAAACACCATTTCAATTCCGGAAAAAAGCGTGCCGCTTGCCAAAAATTCGCGCAATGCGCCCAGTAACGCCAAGGTCCACAACATTCCCAACCCCATAAATAAGCCATCCAAGGCACAAAGAAGCGGCGCATTTTTTGCGGCAAAGGCTTCCACGCGTGCCAAAACAATGCAGTTGGTGACGATTAAGGGAATGAAAATCCCCAAAATCACGTAGAGTTCCCTAAACAAAGCGTTGAAGAGCAAATCCACCACGGTGACCAAAGACGCCACGATTAAAATGAATACCGGAATGCGGATTTCATGCGGGATGAAGTTGCGCAAGGCAGAAATCGCCACGTTGGCGATGACCATCACCAAAATGGTGGCAAGAGAGAGCATCACGCCGTTGATGGCGTTGGTGGAAATCGCCAAGAGTGGGCACAAGCCCAGCATTTGCGTGATGGACGTGTTTTGCCGCCACAATCCGTTTTTGAAAATCAATTGAAAATCAGCGCGCGTCATCGGTTTCTTTCAAAAAAGCGTGGCGATTTTTTAACACAAAATGGAGCGCTCGGGAAATGGCGTTGGTGGTGGCGCGTGCACTGAGGGTTGCCCCGCTTCTATAAATAATGTCTCCCCCGTCTTTGGTGAGTGAAAATTTCTGGGGAGAGCGGTTTTGAAATTGCTTGATCCATGCCGATTCCCCTTTTTGCGCGATGTAATCGCCTAAGCCCGGGGTTTCTTGGTGTGCCACCACTTTTGCGCCTATTAAGTTGCCCTCCACACTCACGGCGAGGATCAAGCGAATATCCCCGCCGTAACCCTCACGGGCAACGGCTTCCACCAAAAAGGCGCGCACCTTTTTATTTTTGCGTGCGATGTAGAGTTTGCTTTCCTTTTTTTGTCCAAAAGCGCGCTCAGGCGGAAGGGTTAAAAAATCGTTTAACAAATCATTGTCGTAAAAATGGGGAGGCAGCAACTCTGCAATGGTTTTCAAGCGTTCTTTTTGGATGTTTTCCACAATAGCGTTTTGAGTCAATTGGTGGGTGATAGCCAATAAGGCGCTGAAAATCACGGTGAAAATCAACAAAATCAAGGCGCAGCGGCGTGCCATTTCCCAAGCGGAATAATCCTCTAAGGCTTTCATTTCAATCCTTTAACCCAAAAGGCTTGGGCGTGGTGAGACGTTCAATGAAGGGCGCGCAAATGTTCATTAACAACACGGCAAAGGCAATGCCGTCTGGGTATGCGCCAAATAAGCGAATCACCGCGCACAAAAAACCGCACAAACAGGCGAAAATCCATTGACCTTTGGGGGTGGCGCAACCGGAAACGGGGTCGGTGACAATAAAAAACGCGCCCAACATTGTGCCGCCGGAAAATAAATGAAAAAGAGGCGAGGCAAAATGTTTGGAATCTATCATCCACGCAAGGGCAGTCACCCCAAAAATCCCCAATAAAAAGCCCACGGGTAAGCGCCAAGAAATGCGTTTTAAAAAGCACAACATCACTCCGCCCAAAAGATAAGCACTATTGAGCCACGCCATTTTGGACCACGCGCCAAAATCTTGGGCGTTGAAATGGTGCAGGGTTTTTTGCGCGGTTTTCAATTGATCCAAAGGCGTTGCCGAGCTGATGGCATCCGTTTGGGAAAAAATAAAGGAAAGGGATTGTGTAAAACTTACTGCGCTTTCTGGCCACAAGAGCATTAAAGAAGGCCACGAGACAATTGCCACCGCAAAGCCCAACATCGCGGGGTTAAATGGGTTTTGCCCCAAGCCGCCGTAAAGGTGCTTGCCGATGAAAAGAGCAAAAAAAGTGGCGGTCATTGTGAGCCAATAGGGGGACAAAGGCGGCAGAGCAAGGCACAATAAGAGCGCAGTTAAAATGGCAGAACCATCCGAAATAAAAATAAAAACGGGTTTACCGTGGAGTTTTAAAAAAACGGCTTCGGTGAAAAGGGCGGTGGAGATACAGAGAAAAGCTTGGATGAAAATAGCCGAACCAAAGTAATAACAGTGCACTAAAAAAGCGGGGATGAGCGCCGCGGAAACAGAAAACATCACGCGGGCAACGCTTCTTTTTTGGTGAAAATAGGGGGAAGAGAGGGGGAGCATTAGGCTTTTTCCACGGTAGACGTTGCGTTTTTTTGAAAATTTGCTTTTGCCAATTCTTTTAAGCGTTGATTTTTTTCTTCTTTTTCGCGCAATAGGCGCGCTTCTTTGCGCTCAAAGCGGATTTTGGCAAGTTCCGATAGTTTTTTTTCTGCCTGATTTTCCCGGATTTCGCTTTTGGCAAAACGAAAATAATGCACCAAGGGAATGTGAGAGGGGCACACATAAGCGCAAGAGCCACATTCAATGCATTCTAATAAATGCAAATCCTCCGCGGCTTCCAAATTTTTGGCGCGCGATGCCCAATAAAGCGCGTAAGGTTGCAAGGTGTTGGGGCACACCGCGGCGCAGGCAGCGCAACGAATGCAGGGCATCTCGGGTTCTGGGGCGGGAAAATATTCGCGGGAAGCGGCAATGAGGCAACCCGTGGTTTTTAAAACGGGTGTTTCTAAATTAAGAAGGGGAAACCCCATCATCGGTCCGCCGTGCAAAACGCCCACAGAGGAAGCTTTCATTCCGGCGGCGTTTAAAACATCAATAATGGGCGTGCCGATAAAGGTTTCGTAATTGCCCGGGCGCTCCACTTCCCCCGTGACGGTGATGACGCGCTGGGTTAAAGGAATGCCGGAAAAGGCGCAAAAAATAGAATAAACGGTGGAAACATTAAAGACTTGCAAGTTTTGGGAGGTCAAACGCCGGGTGGCGGGGATTTTTTTCCCCGTTAAAAGAAAGGCCAAGTGTTTAGAGTTTCCGGAAGGGTAAAGTGTGGGAATGCGTTGGATTTCAAAATTTTGTCCTGCATTGGAAAGGGTGTTTTTTAACGCGCTTTCTGCTTGGGGTTTATTGTCTTCAATGCCGATGATGATTTTTTGGGGCGTTAAATAATGGTTTAATAAAATTAAGCCTTCTACAATTTCTTGCGCGCGCTCTTGCATTAAAAGGTCATCGCTCGTGACCATCGGTTCGCATTCAGCGGCGTTGATGAGAAGAGCTTCCAAATTTTTTTTCAGTTTACCGTGGGTGGGAAAGCCCGCTCCGCCCAAACCCACAATGCCGTTTTGTTGTAAAAACAAAATCAATTCTTCTAAATTTTCAGGTTTTTCCACGGTCAAGCTTGGATTTTTTTCATTTTTGCCATCTGGAAGAAGAAAAATGGCGGGCATTTCCAAGTGGGAAGGATGCGCGTGATGAAACACGGCGATTTTTTCAATGGTGCCGGAAGTGGGCGCGTGTAAAGAAGAAGAAAGAAAGCCTTGGGCGCGCGCAATCATTTGGTGTTGAAACACGTAATCGCCTTCCTTCACGATGGGAATAGCGGATTCCCCTGCGTTTTGGGATAAGCTTAAAATTAAACGAGAAGGCAAGGGCAGGGTTTGAATTTTGTTTTGGTTAGAAAGGGATTTCCCTTCAAAAGGATGAATGCCGCCTGTTAAAAGCTGTTTCATTTACGCGCTTTCCTTGATAAGGCGAGGGGAAGGCCACTTCCAATTTTTTTGGGTTAAAGGAATGGCTTTCATTTCAATGCATTCCACCGGACAGGGCGGAACGCACAAAGCGCAACCGGTGCATAAATCGCTCACCACGGTGTGCATTTGTTTGGCAGCGCCGATGATGGCTTCCACCGGACAAGCTTGAATGCACAAGGTGCACCCAATGCAGTTTTGTTCGTCAATCTTTGCCCATTGTTTGGGACTTTCCGCCACACTTTCCAACTGGGAACAATCACGCCCCAACAATTCGGCAATGCGCTGCACGCCATCTTTTCCCCCGGGCGGGCACAAATTGATTTCCGCTTCTTCTTGCACAATCGCCTCGGCATAAGGTTTACAGCCGGCAAAACCACATTGTCCGCATTGGGTTTGGGGCAAAATGGCGTTGACTTGCTCTGCCAAGGGGTTGCCTTGGGTTTTAAACTGCACGGCGAAAAAGCCCAAGGCTGCGCCCAAAATCAACGCGCCCAACGCCATAATGCTCACGGCAGTGAGAATACCCATCATTGGTATTTGTCCAATCCGGCAAAGCCCATAAACGCCAACGCCATAATGCCGGCGGTGACCATCGCAATGGCGCTGCCTTTGAAATAGTGAGGAACATCCGCGCATTCAATGCGCTCGCGCAATGCCGCAAAGAGCACCAACACCAAAGTAAAACCCACTGCCGAGCCCATTCCAAACAAAAGCGATTCGGTAAAGGTGTAATCGTTATTTAAATTTAACAAAGGCACGCCCAAAACGGCGCAATTGGTGGTGATGAGCGGAAGGTAAATCCCCAAACTTTGTTGCAGCACTGGGGAAGTTTTGGCAATGAGCATTTCCGTCAATTGCACAATGGCGGCGATGGTGACAATAAAAGAAAGGGTGCGCAAATATTCCAAACCAAAAGGGCTTAATAAATAATGGTCAATCACAAAGCCTGCGCCGGTGGCAACGGTTAAAACAAAGGTGGTTGCCGCCCCCATTCCGTAAGCGGTTTCAATTTTTTTGGAAACGCCCATAAAGGGGCACAGCCCCAAAATTTTCACCAACACAATGTTATTGACCAACACCGCGCCAATTAAAATAAAGAGGTAATTCATTCTTGTGCTTCTTTAAATAAACGCCGACACCGTGCAATCAATGCGGGACCTTGGAAAACAAAGCCGGAATAAAGCTGAATTAAAGCGGCGCCGTGTTTTTTTTTGGCGAGGGCATCTTCTGCGCGCAACACTCCGCCCGTGCCGATGATGGGAATTTTCCCCTTTAAAATTTGGTTTAATTTTTGCTGCACCGCAAGAGAATCTTCCGTTAAGGGTTTCCCCGATAAGCCGCCCGCTTCATTTTTCCACGGTGAACTGGCGATTTTTTCGCGTTTTAAGGTGGTGTTGGTGGCAATGACGCCATCCATTTGAAAGAAGATTAAATTTTCAGCGATATCTTTAATTTCTTCATCCCGTAAATCCGGCGCGATTTTAATAAAAATGGGCACATATTTTCCGTGCGTTTTTTCTAATTCCGTTTGTTTTTCTTTTAAGGCTTTTAATAAATGAGAGAGGGCATTTTTTTCTTGCAATTGGCGCAGATTTTGGGTGTTGGGGGAAGAAATATTCACCGCCACGTAATGCGCCACGGGGTAAGCTTTTTCTAAGCCGATTAAATAATCGTTGAGGGCAGAATCCATCGGGGTGCTCGCATTTTTGCCGATGTTGATTCCCACCACGCCGCCCTTTTGGTAAAACTGGGAGCGTTGGATTCGCGCCAACAACGCATCAATGCCTTCATTATTAAACCCCATTCGGTTGATGAGCGCTTCTTCTTTTTTTAAGCGAAATAAACGCGGTTTGGGATTACCGGGCTGAGCTTGGGGGGTCACCGTGCCCAATTCCAAAAAGCCAAAACCCAATTCGCCCAAGGCGTCAATGGCAATGCCGTTTTTGTCCATTCCTGCGGCTAAACCAATGGGGTTGGGAAAAACAATGCCCGCCACCACCGTTTTTTGTTCGGGTAAGTTTGGTTCTTGTAAAAAGCGCAAGAGGCGGCATTTTTGGGCAAAACGCATTCCCATCAAACCGAGTTCGTGGGCGGTTTCGGCAGGAAGCAAAAAAAGGAAAAAACGCAAGATGGAATAAAGCATAAAGTTTATTGTAAAGGTAAAATGGCGCGCGTTTGGATGATTTTCACTTTTTCCGCGGTCAACCTTCAATTTTTTTCAAAATGAAACGCTTTTTTTTCCGCCCTAAGCTGGTGGATTGTTTGAAAGATTATTCCACCCTGCAATTGGCAAAAGATACCGCCGCCGGAATCACGGTGGGCGTTTTGGCTCTGCCTTTGGCAATGGCGTTTGCAATTGCTTCCGGCGCTTCTCCTTCCGCTGGCATTTGGACGTCCATCGTGGCTGGATTTTTAATCTCCCTTTTTGGGGGCTCTAAGGTGCAAATTGGCGGACCCACCGGCGCGTTCATTCCCATCGTTTATGGAATCATCACCGCCCAAGGCTATGGGGATTTGCTCTCCGCTACGTTTTTATCCGGCATTCTGCTTCTTTTAATGGGCGTGGGGCGCTTGGGACAACTCATCCGTTTTATCCCCGTTGCGGTGGTTTTGGGTTTTACCAACGGCATTGCCGTGGTGATTTTTTTGGCGCAAGTCAAAGATTTTTTCGGCTTAAAAATTGAACAATTGCCCGCCGAATTTTTTGAGCGGATGCAGGTTTTAATCCAACATTTCCCCACCGTAGACATCCCCACCTTGGGCTTAGCGGTGTTTAGCCTTTCTTTTTTAATCCTTTACCCTTTGTTATCGCGCAAAGTTTATTTTTTAAAAGCCATTCCAGCGCAATTGTTGATTTTGGTCATTGGCACGCTTTTAACGGCACTGTTTGCTTTACCGGTAGAGACCATCGGTTCGCGCTTTGGGGGCATTCCGCAGGAATTTCCCCAATTTGCCGTGCCTCCTTTTTCTTTGAATGCTTTGGGAACGCTCCTTTCCCCCGCCATCACCTTGGCGCTCTTGGGGGCAATTGAATCGCTTTTGTCTGCGCGCGTGGCGGACAACCAAATTGAAGACAAACACGACCCCAATCAAGAATTGATCGCCCAAGGTTTAGCGAATATGGCGGTGCCGTTTTTTGGCGGATTTGCCGCAACGGGCGCAATCGCCCGCACCACCACGAACGTGCGCGCGGGCGGAAGAACCCCTGTTGCCGGGATGATTCACGCTTTGGTTTTGTTGTTGATTGTTTTTGTTTTGGCGCCGTGGGCAGCTTATGTGCCGTTGGCCACTCTTTCTGCCATTGTGATGATGACTGCCATCAATATGGGATTGTGGCGTGAGCTTTCCCGTTTAAAACGCTTTCCGCCGGCTTATCGGGTGATTTTGTGGTCAACTTTCTTGGTGACGGTGTTGTTTGATTTAACCGTGGCGGTGGAATTGGGGATGGTCTTGGCGTGTCTTTATTTCATTTATAGTTCTTCCAAAATCACCCACATTGCCCCCATTGATTTAAGCAAAACTTTGCCTGAAAACTTGCAGCACCGCGTTTTGGGGCGCGCGTTATACGGTTCGCTTTTTTTCGGCGCAACAAGTATGTTGGAAGACGCCCTCCCCACCTTGCCGGACGTGTTGATTTTGGATATGGAGCACTTGTTGCAGATTGATACGTCCGGTTTGGAAGCCTTGCAAGCTTTTAATCGGCGGCTGAGCGTGCGGCGCAAAACCTTGATTTTGTGCAATATCCACGGTCAACCCCGCTCGTTTTTGCGCCGCAGCGGCTTTATTGCGCAATTGGGCGCAGCCAACGCCGCCGCAGATTTGCCCTCCGCCTTACTGCGCGCCCAGAATTTGTTGAAGTAAGGGTGTGCTCGCTTCGTCATTTTGAGGGTGTCAGACCGAAGAATCTTGGTTTTCCACGGTCAAGCGTTTGTTTTTTTGAAAATTCTTAAAAGTCTACTGTGGATTTTTCTTAAACGGGTGCGCGGTTTTATTGCCATTTTTATTTTGCATAGCAACTTGATTTGCCGTGTGAAGAGTTTCGGGTGTTTATTCATTATGCGGTTAAGCAATTCTTTTTCGGTTGAACTGGGAATGCTGTTGTTTCTGGAATGCTTCAAAATTCTGTAAAAAAATAAAGGTTCTTCCACTTTATAAAAACTTTTATCCTCTTCTATAAAATTGAGCCAAAATTCCCAATCTTCCCATCCCGTGCGCATCAATTCATCGTAACCGCCGTAGTGTTGCCAATCTTCTTTGCGGTAAAGCGCTGAAACACACACTCGGTTGGCAAAACACATTTTTATTCTACTTGGCATTCCGTGATAATTAATCACGCCGCGTTCGTTGCCAAAACGCTCCACATCACAAAAAATCACATCGCCTTTGTTTTCTGCTATTGCTTGATGCAATTTTGATAGACAATCCGGCGCAATTTTATCGTCCCCGTCTAACGGGAAAATCAAATTTCCCCTTGCCTTCCTAATGCCGTTGTTTCTTGCAGCAACCACCCCTTGATTTTTTTGGTTAATACAGCAGATTGAGGGATTTTTTTGGGCGTATCGCTCAATGATGGATAAAGAACTGTCCACAGAACCATCGTTTACCACAATAATTTCATAGTCTTTAAAGCTTTGCGCCAAAACCGATTCAATGGCTTCGGCAATATAGCTCTCTTGGTTGTAGCAGGGAATAATCACGCTGATTTGGGGGGAGGTCATCGTTGTGCTTTCAAAAAAATTTTCAAAATATTTTTCAATTGACCGTGGAAAAAATTCCAAACGCTTTGCCATTCTTCATTTTGGGGGGGCGATTCCAACAAAATGCACGTGCTTTTTTGCTCTTCTGCTTGGTGCAAAAAAGCATAAATGTTTTGGGCGTAAAGTTCGGGGTCATTTGCCATTTCAACTGAGTAAAACGCCTTGGGAAACGCTTTAAAACCCAAAACCGCCACCTTTTGGCGCGGGTTTTCCTTTAAAAAATGGTCTATTTCTGCGCCATCCATCAAGTAACACGGCAAGGTGATGTTTTTGTTTTTAAAAGGTTTTTCCTCATTTAAAAATTCCACATCGGGCGCGACTTTTTGTAAATCATTTAAAAGAATTGCGCCTCGCCGCTTGATTTTAAAAATAGAGGTGGTGCAATCCAAGAGGGTGGATTCCGTTCCCAAGGCGCAGACGCCACTTAGAACGGGAAAAGCTTTCCCAAAATCGTTTTGAACGTGAAGGGGCAAGGTGGGACTAAAATGCCCGGAAAGGTTGGCAGAAGGCGCAGCCAAAGCGCAAAGTTTTCCCTTTTCACGAGAAAAATTTTGGATGAGTGAGAGCGCCACACTGTGCGCGGGCATTCTCAATGCAATAGCGTTTTCTTCCCCCAACACTTCTTTTAAAACGTAAGAAGATTTTGGAAAAATGCAGGTTAAAGGTCCCGGCCAAAAGTTTTGTAAAAGGGGGAAAACCTTGGGCGGGATGTTTTCGGTGAATAAATTTAACGCTTTAAAATCGGCAATTAAGAGGCTCAGCGCCTTGTTTTTGGGACGATTTTTAAGGGCGTAGATTTTTTCTATGGCTTCTTTATTTTGAGAATCCCCGCCCAAGGCAAAAACGGTTTCCGTGGGAAACGCCACCACGCCGCCTGAAAGAAGCGTTTGAACGGCGTTTTTCACAGGTGCGGCAGTTTTTTGGCAGAAACTTTCAAGGTTTGCATTTGACGAAAATCCGCCAAGGCTTTGGCTAAGCGCGTATCGTTTAAAGCGAGCATTGCCACGGTAAAGAGGGCAGCGTTGGCAGCGCCTCCCACGCCAATGGCAAAGGTTGCCACCGGCACGCCTTTGGGCATTTGCACAATGGAATAAAGGGAATCCACCCCGCGCAAATCCTTGGTGGGAATGGGCACGCCTAAAACGGGAAGCGGGGTTTGCGCCGCCAAAACGCCCGCCAAATGTGCCGATCCGCCCGCGCCCGCAATGATGGCAACCAAATTTCTTTGAATGGCGGTTTTGGCGTATTCCGCTGCCAAATCCGGCGTGCGGTGCGCGGAAATCACGCGCGCTTCAAAGGGCACTTCAAAAAACTTCAACATTTGGGCGGCTTCGCGCATCACCGGCCAATCGGAATCGGAGCCCACCACAATGCCCACGGTTTTTGCAGAGTGGGCGGATTCCCTTTCTTCCACAATGTGTTCTTCATTCATTTTTATTCTCCCCAAAAAAGCAGCCATTATAATTTTTCAAAAAAATTTTGGGTTGACCGCGGATTTTTCCACGGTCAACGCTTTAAAAATTGTAAAAGGAGAAAGAAATGGCAAGGCTTTTGCTCGTAGACGGCTCGTCTTTTTTGTATCGCGCTTTTTACGCAATGGGCGATTTGCGCTCTACCCAAGGCGCGCCCACCGGCGCCATTTACGGGTTTTTGTCTATGCTTTTTAAATTGGAAAAAGAGGTCTCGCACGATTTTTTCGCCGTGGTGATGGACGCCAAAGGCAAAAATTTTCGCCACCAATTGTTTTCCCAATACAAAGCTCAGCGCCCCCCAATGCCACAAGATTTGATTCTTCAAAAAGAAGCGCTGCTGTGCGCATTGGGGTTTTTGGGCTACCCCGTTTTGATAAAAGAAAAAGTGGAAGCCGATGACGTGTTGGCAACTTTGGCAGAAAAAGCGCGTCAAGAAAATGTGGAAGTGGTGATTGCCTCCACCGACAAAGACTTAATGCAATTGATTTCCCCTACTATTTTGGCGTTTGATGCCTTCAAAAACCAATGGGTGGATGAAAAAAGCGTGGTGGAAAAATTTGGCGTCTCCCCTCAACAAATCGTGGATTACTTGGTGTTGGTGGGCGATTCTGCGGACAATATTCCGGGGGTGGCGCTGTGCGGGCCCAAAACCGCGGTGAAATGGTTGAAGGAATGGGGAAATTTAAATGCCATAATCCACAACGCGGAAAAAATCAAAGGAGTGGTGGGCGAAAATTTGGGCGCGCATTTGCCTTTTTTCAACACCGCCGTGCAGTTGGTGACTTTAAAAAAAGATGTGGAAGGTTTACCCCCCATTACAGAATTAAAAAGAAAAAAAATAGAAAATGAAAATTGGAAAAATTTTTGTAAAGAATTTGAATTATGGAGTTTTTTAAAAAACAGTGAAACAGAAGAGGAAGAAAATTATATCCAAAAAGAATATTTAAATATCGCTCCCACCCAATTTAAAGAATTTGAAAAAAAAATAAATAACGCCCAAAGCATTGCATTTTATTTTAATGAAAATCCTTTGCAATTTTCTTTTGCCTTTGAAAAAAATAAAGTGTTGACCGTGGATTTTCCTTTTGACTGGGTGGATGAAAATATCAACAATTTTTTTAAAAATTATTCCGGTGATTTTGTGGTTGGGAATATTTACAAAACCTTGTGTTTTTTTAAAAAATACAATTTAAACTTACCGCAAAAAATGGATGATGTGGAAATGATGTCATTTATATTGTATGCGGGAAAATACAATTCTCACTCATTAACGGTTTTGATACAACGCTATTTTTCTGATTTAAAGAGTTTTAGAACAGAAGAATACGCCGATTTTTCCCTGCAATTGTTTTGGCGTTTCAAAGAAGAATTTAAAAATAATGGAGCGCAACAAAGTTTATATGAAAATTTGGAATTACCCTTGGTGAAGGTTTTATTCCAAATGGAAGAAAATGGCGTGTTGATGGATGTCAATTTATTAAAACAACAAAGCCAAAAAATGAATTTAATTTTAAATGAATTGGAAAAGCAAATTTTTAAAGAATCCGGAGAAATATTTAATTTAAATTCTCCAAAACAATTAAGCGATGTGTTGTTTCAAAAATTAAAATTGTCGCACGGCAAAAAAACCAAATCGGGCATTTATTCCACCAATGAAGATGTGTTGGTGGAATTGGCAGGGGAAAGCGAATTGGTGGCGTTGATTTTACAACACCGCTCGCTTTCTAAATTAAAAAACACCTATGTGGATAAACTCCCGCAAATGGTCAATATCCACACCCAAAGAATACACACGCATTTTAAACAATTGGGGGCGGTGACGGGGAGGCTCTCTTCTATTGAACCCAATTTACAAAATATTCCCATTAAAACCCAAGAAGGAAAAAAAATCCGGGAAGCTTTTATTGCTCCAAAAGGATCTTTATTATTATCCGCAGATTATTCCCAAATTGAATTGAGGATTATGGCGCATTTATCTGATGATGAAAATTTAATTCAAGCTTTTCAAAATGGGGAAGATATACACAAAATGAGTGCGGCGGAAATATTCAATCTACCCCTTCAAGCCATCACAGAAAAAGAGCGGCGCATTGCCAAAAGCATCAATTTTGGTTTAATTTACGGAATGAGCGCTTTTGGTTTATCCAAACAATTGGGGATTTTTTTAAAAGAAGCGGAAAAATATATCGCGCGTTATTTTAAGCGTTACCCCAAAGTGGCGGAATATATGCACCAAACGCGCGAAAATGCCATTCAAAATGCCTATGTGGAAACTTTATTTGGACGGCGTCTTTATTTACCCGATTTGTATTCACAAAATAATATGAAGAAAAAAATGGCAGAGCGTGCCGCCATTAACGCGCCTTTACAAGGCAGTGCTGCTGATTTAATCAAACGCGCGATGGTGGATATTTTCAATGTTTTAAATGAAACAAAATCTCCTGCGCGTTTAATTTTGCAAGTGCACGATGAATTGATTTTGGAGGTCCCGGAAGCTTATTTAAACGAAACCCAAAACATCGTGCAAAAAGCAATGTGTTCCGCTGCTCATTTAAAAGTGCCTTTGGAAATTTCAATGGCGGCAGCAAAAAATTGGGCAAGCGCGCATTAAATTCCACGGTCAGCGCAAAATTTTTTTGGCTTTACCGTGGAAAAAGATTTTTTGCTTGTTGAAATTTTTAAATTTAATTAGAATCGCACGTTTTTTACTTCACACATTCGCCGCTAAGGGTGTTGCTTTACGGGCGAATGGCGGTGTAACCCTTAGGAGAAAATAATGGCTGTGACGATTCGTCAAATGTTGGAAGCGGGGGTGCATTTTGGGCATCAAACCCGTTTTTGGTGTCCCAAAATGGCGCCCTATATCTTTGGTTCGCGCAACAAAATCCACATTGTGGATTTGGACAAAACCTTGGTGAAATACCAAGAAGCGATGAATTTTGTTAAAAAAATCGCCTCTAAAAACGGCACCATTTTATTTGTGGGCACAAAGCGCCAAGCCCGCGAAATCATTATGAATGAAGCCTTGCGCGCCAAAATGCCGTATGTGGAACAGCGCTGGTTGGGCGGAATGCTTACCAACTTCAAAACGGTGCGCGCCTCTTTAAAACGCTTAAAAGAAATGGAAGAACGCGCGCAATCGGGCGAATTGGAAAAAATGACCAAAAAAGAAGCGCTGACCTTCACGCGCAATTTAGAAAAATTAAGAAAATCCATCGGTGGCATCAATGAAATGAACAATTTGCCCAGTGCCATTTTTGTGGTGGATGTGGGTTACCACAAAATTGCGGTGACCGAGGCACAAAAATTGGGCATTCCCGTGGTGGCGGTGGTGGATACCAACCATTCGCCGGATGGCATTGATTATGTGATTCCGGGCAACGATGATTCCGCGCGTGCCGTGCAACTTTATGCGCGTGGCGTGGCGGACGCGGTGTTAGAAGGCAAAAGTTTGGCGCTTTCTGACTTGGTGAAAAATGCCGATTCAGATGAAGTTTTTGAAGAAATTGAAGAAGTCAGCGCAGAGTAGGAGAAAAGAATGACAACCATTACCGCCAGTTTGGTGAAAGAATTGCGCGAAAAAACAGACGCGCCGATGATGGAATGCAAAAAAGCCTTAACGGAAGCCGGGGGCGATTTAAGCAAAGCGGAAGAAATTTTGCGCGTGAAATTGGGCAATAAAGCCAGCAAAGCCGCCACCCGCATTACCGCAGAAGGAATGGTGGCGATTTTTATCAGCGCAAACAAAAAAGAAGGCGCGCTTTTAGAAATCAACTGCGAAACCGATTTCGTTGCGAAAAACGAAGAATTTCAAGCCTTGGCGCAAAATGCCGCAGAATTGGTGGTGAGCCAATCCCCCAAAAATGTGGAAGAGCTTTCCGCTTTAAAGCTTCCCAACGGTAAAACCTTGGAAGAAACCCGCACGGCTTTGGTGGGGAAAATCGGGGAAAATATGACTCTGCGCCGTTTTGAGCGCTTAGAAGCACAGGGCGAGCTTTACCAATACATCCACGGCGGCGCGAAAATCGGCGTGGTGGTGGATTTGGTCAATGGTAATCCCGCCTTGGGGCGTGATATCGCAATGCACATTGCCGCCTCCAAACCCAAAGCAATGGACAAAACCGGCGTTTCCCAAGAATTGTTGGAAACGGAGCGGCGCGTGGCGATTGAAAAAGCGCGCGAGCAAGGTAAACCTGAGGATTTCTTAGAAAAAATCGCAGAAGGCGCGGTGAATAAATTCTTAAAAGATGTCACGTTGTTGGGGCAAGTTTTTGTGAAAGCGGAAGACGGCAAAGAAACCGTGGAAGCTTTATTAAAGAAAAACAAAGCCCAAGTGGCGGCCTTTTCCTTTTATGTGGTGGGGGAAGGCTTAGAAAAACGTCAAGACGATTTTGCCGCGGAAGTGGCTGCGCAAGCCGCCGCCGCGCGAAAATAAAAACGGGCGGGTTTCTTAAAACCCGCTTTTTTTTAGGAAAAAGAATGGCAGAGCCAAAATACAAACGCATTTTATTGAAGCTCTCGGGCGAAGCCCTGATGGGCGATTCCGCTTATGGGATTGACACCCCTACCATTTTGAACATTGCGGATGAAATTTTAAGCATTCACCAATTGGGCGTGCAAATTGCTATTGTCATCGGTGGGGGGAACATCTTTCGTGGCGTAAACGGCACAGAAACGGGGATGGATCGAGCCACTTCGGATTATATGGGAATGCTCGCCACCGTGATGAACGCAATGGCTTTGGCGGATGTGTTGCGCCAAAAAGGGGTGGTGGCGCGCGTGCAATCGGCGTTGAGAATTGACCAAGTGGTAGAACCTTACATTCGCGGCAAATCCATTCGCTATTTGGAAGAAGGGCGCGTGGTGGTGTTTGCGGCGGGAACGGGTAATCCTTTTTTTACCACGGATACCGCAGCGGCCTTGCGTGGTGCGGAAGTGGGCGCGGAAATTGTGTTGAAAGCCACCAAGGTGGATGGCGTTTATTCCGCTGACCCCAAAAAAGATTCCAATGCCCAGCGTTACAAAAGCATTTCTTTTGATGAAGCCATCATCAAAAATTTAGGCGTGATGGATTCCACCGCCTTTGCGCTCTGCCGAGACCAAAAATTGCCGATTAACGTTTTTTCCATTTTCAAAAAAGGAGCGCTCTTAAACGTGCTTTTGGGCGAAAATGAAGGCACATTGGTTTACGCTTAAAAAATTTCAAAAAATTTTTGGCTTTGCCGTGGAAAGGTTTTTATGTTGGACGACTTAAAAAAATCAACCGAAAACAAAATGCAAAAAACCTTGGAAAATTTGCGTTTGGATTTACAAAAAATTCGCACGGGGCGCGCGCACGCTTCTATTTTGGACCACGTGGAAGTGGATTATTACGGCTCAATGGCGCCCATTCCGCAAGTTGCCAACGTCACGGTGATTGACGCGCGCACTTTGGGGGTGCAGCCGTGGGAAAAGCCAATGCTTTCCAAAATTGAAAAAGCCATTCGCGAATCTGACTTAGGCTTAAACCCTTCTTCGGTGGGCGAACTCTTACGCGTGCCAATGCCAATGCTCACCGAAGAGCGGCGGCGCGACTTAACCAAGGTGGTGAAAAATGAAGGCGAAGGCGCGCGTGTGGCGGTGCGCAATTTAAGGCGGGACGCGAACAACCACTTAAAAGACGCGCAGAAAAAAGGCGAAATTCCAGAAGATTTGGAACGCAAAGGTCAAGAGCTGATTCAAAAACTCACTGATCATTACGTGGCGGAAATTGACAAAATGCTTGCGCAAAAAGAAGCGGAATTGATGCAAATTTAATGGCTATTTTTCAAAGCTCCACCAAGGGCATTCCCCCTGTTTATGCTACGCCGCAACATATTGCCATCATTATGGATGGCAATGGCAGGTGGGCAAAAGCGCATTTTTTGCCGCGCGCCGCGGGGCACGCCAAGGGCGTGAAAACGGTGGGCAAAATCGTGCGCGCGTGTTTGGAAAAAAAAGTCCTTTATTTAACCCTCTTTGCTTTTTCTTCTGAAAACTGGCGGCGTCCGCCCGATGAAGTGAAGTTGTTGTTGGGTTTATTTGTGCAAGCCTTGGAAAATGAAGTCAAAAAACTCAATGAAAACGGCGTGCGCCTGCGCGTGGTGGGCGATTTAACGGGGTTTGACGCACGAATCCAGCATTTGGTGAATGAAGCCGAAAGGGCAACCCAAAAGAATGATAACTTGCATTTGACCATCGCCGCCAACTATGGCGGACGTTGGGATATTGTGCAGGCCGCCAACGCGTTTTTAAAAAAACACCCTCACCAAACTTTGACCGAAACGGATTTGGAAAAACACTTGGCGCTGCATTTTGCACCGGAACCAGATTTATTCATCCGCACGGGCGGGGAAGTGCGCCTGAGCAATTTTTTGTTGTGGCAATTGGCGTATAGCGAATTTTATTTTACCGAAACCTTGTGGCCCGATTTTGATGAAGCCGCGCTCAATCAAGCGATTCTTTCTTACCAACAGCGCGAGCGCCGTTTTGGTAGAACCAGCGAACAAGTGCAGAATCTTTGACCTTTTCCACGGTCAACCTTCAATTTTTTCAAAAATTTTCAAGGTCAACCGTGGAAAAAAGCGCCTACAACCCAATTGCGCCTACGCGTGTGTGGCAAAGAGTGTTGTCTTCTGCAACATCCAACATTGCGCTGGCATAATCCGCATAACTGATTTTGGATTCGCCCTGTGCATTGGTTTCAAATTCTTCGCCGATGATTTTGTAAGCTCCCGTTTGGGGCGCATCAAACACAAATTCCGCCGCGGGGCTCACGTAAACCCAATTGAGGTTTTTTTCTTGGCGCAACAAGTTTAAAAGCTCCCCGTGCGCGCGGGCGACTCCTTTATAACCTTCCGGAAAATCAGGCGTATCCATCAACATCACGGTGTGCGCTTTGTCCATAAACAAACTGCCCGCGCCGCCCACCACCAAAAATTTGGCGGGATTATTTTTTAAAATGGAAAGTAAATGCGCGCCGTGTTTTTGGTAAAGCGCCAAATTTTGCCATTCGCCAAAGGCGTCAATGATGACGTCAAAATTTTCTAAGTCATTGAAATTTAAAGAAAAAATATCTTTTTGAACGAGTTTTGCGCCGGTTAAACCGTGGGCTTTTTCTTTATTGCGCACAAAAGCGCTGACCGAATGCCCCCGTTTCAAAGCTTCTTGGGTAACCCATTTTCCGGCTTTGCCCGTTGCCGCCAAAATTGCAATCTTCATTTTCAATTCCTTTCTTTTTGAAAAAAATGGGTGAAAAATTGTGCATTTTTAAAGGGTGAAAATAAAGTAAGCACTTTTTTATTATTCTGTATTCTTTTTGAAACCATTTTGCTATTCTTGGGTTTGGGAGGATAAAAAATGCAAAAATATGGTTCACCTTGCCCTGTTGAAACCGTTTTGAATTTAATCGGCAACAAGTGGAAAATTTTGATCATCCGCGATTTGTTGGCGGGCAAAAAACGTTTTGGCGAATTGAAAAAATCCATTGGCGCAACCAAAAATCAAGCCATTTCCCAAAAGGTGTTGACCCAAAATTTAAGGGAATTGGAAGAGGCGAAGTTGGTTAAACGCACCGTTTTTGCCGAAGTGCCACCCAAAGTGGAATACGCCTTAACCCCTTTGGGGGAAAGTTTGGAGGGCGTTTTAAAAAGCCTTGCCACTTGGGGAGAGGCTTATGCGCATTCCATTTTTCCACGGTGAAGGCGGAATTTTTTTAAAAAAATGGGGCACTTGAAAAACATTGGAATGATACCGGGGAAGGATTTTGAATGATTAAAAAAGAAGATTTATCAAAAGGCGAGATTGTTATTTATCAAAGTGCTGATGGGAGAATCAATCTTGATGCGCGGTTTGAAAATGAAAGTTTATGGTTGACGCAGAAAGATATGGTTGCGCTTTTTGGCGTCAAAACGCCTGCCATCAGCAAACATCTCAAAAATATTTTTAACGAAGGCGAATTAAAAGAAGAAGTGGTTGTTTCCATTTTGGAAACAACCACAAAACACGGCGCGATGGAAGGGAAAACACAAAGCCAAATTTGCCTCAAAGGTTTTTGCCAATCCCAAAGATGAGAGTTTCAAAAGTTCGGTGAATCAAATTTATCAAACTTTTGGTGGCTGTGCGCTTTACCCGACAGTGGAAGAAAAAGCCGCAATGCTTTTGTATTTAATCACTAAAAATCATTCGTTTTCAGATGGCAACAAACGCATTGCCGCAAGTTGTTTTTTGTTTTTTTTGGACAAAAACAATATGCTGTATATCAATGAAAAGCCGATTATAGATAACCCCACCCTTTTTGTTTTAACCTTGCTGATTGCCGAAAGCCACCCCAATGAAATGGAAACGATTAAAAAGGTGGTTTTAAGCGTGCTCAATAGAGGAGAGTAATTAAACCGTGCCCTTATTGTAAAATTTTCAAAACTTTTTAACCCTTTCCCGTGGAAATTATGCTCAAAACCCGTGTTGTGACGGCAATGGCAATGCTTGCCGTTTTTCTTTTTTCTTTATTGTTTTCGCCCTTTTTTTTCGCGCTCTTTATGGCGGGTGTCATCGCCTTTGCCTTTTGGGAATGGGGCGGATTTTTAAAACTCTCCTTTGAAAAACGCGGAATGTGGGCTTGGGCGGCGTTTTTTTGTTGCGCGTTGTTTAGCGTTTATTTTGAAAACGTTTTGCTTTTAAAAACGCTGCCGAGCTACTTATTTGTGATTTTGAGTTTAAACGCCCTCTTTTGGTGCTTGGTTGCGCCCGTTTGGTTAAAAGAAAAATGGCACTTGCAAAAATTAGGAGAAAAGGGCGGCGTCTTCTTGGGATTTTTTATTTTGTTTCCCTTGTGGCTTTCCATTGTGCAATTGCGCCATTTTGGCGTTGGGGCGCTTTTTTTTGCGATGGCGATCGTCTGGATTGCCGATTCCCTTGCGTATTTTGTGGGCAGAAAATGGGGGAAAAATAAACTTGCGCCTTCTATTAGCCCGGGAAAAACAAAGGAGGGCGCGTTGGGCGGAATGTTTGGGGTGATGGCTTATTTTGCGTGCTTTGCTTTTTTAAAACAATCCGCCGATTTTTCTATTGTTCCCTTTATCCTTGCGCTTTTTTTTGGAGGAGTTTTCGCCGCCCTTTCCATTTTGGGGGATTTGTTGGAATCCCTTTTTAAACGTCAAGCGGGCATTAAAGATTCCGGCATTTTTTTGCCCGGTCACGGTGGGTTTTTGGATCGCTTTGATAGCCTTGCCGCCGTCTTGCCTTCTTTTTGGCTGATGTTTTTATTTTTCTATTTTTAAAAATCCACGGTCAACTTGAAAAAATTTCAAAAAAAATTGGTCTTACCGTGGATTTTTTAAATGTTGTTTTCAATAGATAAAATCAGGCGCACCAAAAAGGCGTTTTCCAAATGTTGAAACAGCAAATCTCCGCCGTGTTGGCGCGCGATTCTTTCTACGATTGCTAAGCCTAAGCCCGTGCCGCTTGCGTTGCTGCGCGCCCAATTGCCGCGCGCAAAAGGCCGTTTGATGCGTGAAAATTCTGATTCCGGCACACCCTCGCCGTGGTCGGTGAGGTCAATCAAAAGGTTTTGGTCTTGGGTGTAAATCTTTAATTCCACCGGGGGTTTCCCATATTTATACGCGTTATCAATCAAATTATGCACCGCGCGTGCCAAGCTTTTGGCGCGCAACGGCATCGTGGGGGCGTTTTCAATGGCAAAAGAAAAGTTTTCGCGGTGTTCTTTTTCGCGCAAGAGGAGGCTTTTAAAGAGTTCTTCGGGGGAAATCAACACGCATTCTTCGGATAGATCGCTTCTTGCGTAATCCATAAATTGCACGATGATGCCTTCCATTTGTTCAATGTCGCCGATGACGTTCTTGCGGCTTTCTTCATCCTGCATACTCATTTCGGCTTCTAAGCGCAACCGCGTCAAAGGCGTGCGCAAATCGTGCGAAATGCCCGCCAACATCAAGGCGCGCTCTTTTTCGTGGGCGGACAAATCGTTTGCCATCCGTTCAAAATCCTTGGTGAGGGCTTGAATTTCGGCAGAGCCTTGGTGTTGGTTGAGGTTTAAAAGGGCTTCGCCCTTACCCAAAGCGCGCACGTTTTGCGCCAAATTTTTTAGTGGCCAGCTGATTTGGCGCGCCATAAACCACGTGGCGATGAGCGCAAAAAAAGTGGCGCACGCACCCCAAATCAGCCAATGCAAGGCGGGCGTTAAATGTGCGCGGTCGCGCGGAAATTCCAACCAATATTCATCGCAGTCCTCCGGGGAAAATTTAAAACTCACCCAAAAGCCTTCAAAGCCATCTACGCTTAAAGCAAAACGGGTGGATTGTCCCAACAACGATTGAATTTCTGTTTTCACCAAATCGGTGAATGCGCTTTGGGGGAGTTCTTGCACTTCATCTTTTTCATCAAAAGGGTGCAAAAAAATGCCTTCGCGGCGGGAAAGCTCGCCCAATAAAAAAGTGCGTTTTTCGGGGGAGGCGGCGTAGAGTGATGCGCGCACCAAATTTACAGTGGAAGCCACCAACGTTGCCGTTTCTTTGGCGCGGGGCTTTGCGCCGTAATGGTAAGCCAAAAAAAACCAGACGGAACTACTCAGCAAAACCAAGATCACCACCCAAATGAACAAGCGGGCGAACAAACTTTGGGGGAAAAAGAAGCCGTTTTTCATTCTGCTTCTGATTCGTCCGGGATAAACACATAACCAAATCCCCAAACGGTTTGTAAATAACGGGGATTGGCAGGGTCTTTTTCTGTTAATTTGCGTAAGCGTGAAATTTGCACGTCAATGGCGCGGTCAAACGAGCCTTGTTCTCTTCCGCGCGCCAAGGTCATCAATTTATCCCGTGAAAGGGGCTCGTTCGGATGTTGCAACAACACCTTCAACAAGGAAAATTCCCCCGTGGTGAGCGCGATATTTTCTTCTTTTCTTCTGACTGTGCGGGTGTTCAAATTGACTTCCACTTCCCCAAAACGGATGAGCGTTTTTTCAGCCACTGGCGCGCCCGGCACGTTTTGTTTTTGGCGGCGCAACACGGCGTGAATGCGCGCCAACAATTCCCTTGGATTAAACGGTTTGGGCAAATAATCGTCCGAGCCCATTTCCAAACCCACAATGCGGTCAATTTCTTCCCCTTTGGCGGTAAGCATAATAATGGGGGTGGAATCGCCTGCGCCACGCAGCCTTCTGCAAATGGATAAACCATCTTCATTGGGCAACATCAAATCCAAAACGATTAAATCAAAATGTTCGCGTTTTTTAAGTTTATCCATCTGCACGCCGTCTGATGCCGTTTGCACGGTGAAGCCTTGTTCGCTTAAATAGCGCATTAAGAGGGCGCGTAAGCGCGTGTCGTCATCCACCACCAAAATTTGCGTCATTTTTTTCTCCTTGTTGAAGAAATGAGCATAGCGAAAAAGGCAGCCTGCGGTTTTGAAAATCGTAACAAGTTTTGAATAAAATCCTTTTAGAAACATTATTTTACATTTGCTTGCAATAAAGTTTTTTAAAGCGTTGCACAATGCGTTTTATGAAAAAAATTCTGTGCGCCTTTTTTTGTTTGAGCTTTTTCTTATCGGCTTTTGCCGATGATTTTCCTTTTTCCGTGGACGAAAAAGAGAAAATGAAAAAAGAAATTGCCGATTATTGGCAACACGCGCCGTTTAAAAAACGCCATCCCCATCCGCCACCGCGCCCACACCCCTTGAAACCTTTAAACCCACGCGAACAAGAAGATATTAAAAAAGGCATTTACACCCACAACGCCAACGCCCATTGGGAGCGCCGTTGCAAAGACGCCAAAGAAGCGCCGCTTGAAGAATGGCAAAAATTTTTGCGTAAGTGGCACAAAAAACAAAAGAAACTGTTTTTAATGGCGCAAAACGGCGACTTGCACCCTTCCGCCGCCAACGATTTTTATTTGTTTGGGAATTTCAACGCAGTGGATTGGGAAAATTTTCGCCAAACTTGCCATTTGGGAATGCCGGCGCAAGCGGTTCAACCGTCCCCTCCTCCCCCGCCGCCCCGATTTTAAAATTTCAAAAAAAATCTAAGGTTTGCCGCGGATTACCCACGGTAAACCTTAGATTTTTTTAGATTTTTAAGCTGAGCCCAAATCTCTTCCCGCAGAAGGCGCCTCGGTTTGCCCTTTTTTTCCATAAAGGGAAGGATTTTCTTTTTGCATTAAGGTGGCAAGTGCCTCGGCTGTGCGTTCTAAGTGGCGCATTAAGCGTTTGCCGTTTTGTTGATTTTGCAGCTTGACTTCCTCTGCCAACTTCAACAATTCTGCATTTTGGGCGGCAATGGCGGGGTTTTTTAAAGTTTCTTCGTTTAAATTTTCTGCGCGTTTTTTTTCAAAGGCTTCTATTTCTTTTAGAAGGGTTAATTTTTTATCGCCCAAAAGGTCTAAGCCTTCCGGCGTTAAAGAAGTGAGCGCTTTTTCTTCTTCTTTTAATAAGTCAATGAAGCGCAAAACCGCGTGGCATTCTTCTTTGATGAGATTTTCCAAGTGAGCCATATCGGGCATTTACGCGCTCTTTTCGTTTTGGATTAAATCCTTCGCCATTTGGATGAGACCTTCCGCAATGGCTTCTGGGTGAATTTTAAAGCGCCCTTGGGCAATGGCGGTTTTGATTTCTTCCACCTTGGCGCAATCAAAAGGCATTTCTTGGGCTATCGGGGCGCTCAGCACATTTTCTGTTAAAGGGGCGCTTTGCGCTTTTTTGGCTTTGGGCGCTTGCACTGTGGGGGTTTTGGGTAAATAAGAAGAGGAGATTTTCATTTTTTAAACCTTGTTGTGTTTCTTAAATGATTTTACGACTTTTTTTTTTTAACCTTAATCCACGGTCAAGCTTTTATTTTTTTTGCACCATCACCATGCCGTCTTCCCTTGCCGTGCCGCTGAGTTTTTGTCCGTTGGGCATTTTGACTTTGACGATTTCCCCTGTGCTCGCTTCATTTTCAGCAAAGCCTTCGCTTTGAAGGGTGAAATGGCTTCCTTCATAAATCAAGCGCACGCGTTGCCCTTTTTGAATGACAAAGGGTTTTTTTAAGTAGGATTCTAATAACATTTGCCCCGCGCGCACATTTTGCGTGAGCATTAAGCCTTCCGCTTCTTGGGGTTGGGTGAGTGCGCCCAAAGGCAGTTTGGTTAAATCGCCATTTTGGGTGCTTAAATCGTTTAAAGTTAAAACGTGGCGTGCGCGTAAATTTTGATTGACCACCACATATTGTCCCCAAAGCGCAATGTAAATGGGGATTCGTGTTTCCCATTCTTGGGGGGAGACACAGCGCAAACCCACCCACGTTTTCCCCGATAAAGGCGCGCCGGGCGAAGAAAAAGCGGCATAAACGGCGCAAGGCGGAAAAGGGGATAAATCTATTTTATCCATCTTAATTTCCACGGGGTGAGGGCTTTCTTTTAGTGAATGGGTTAAAAATTCCTGTAAGCTTTGGCGCGCAAGGGCTTCATTGGCGCTCAACTGGGCGCTAAAAAAAAGAAGAAAGAACGATAAAAAATAAGGCATAAAAATGATTGTGACAGATTTAAAGCAAAAAGGAATCCATCAACCCGGCAACGGATTCGGGCTGGTCGTGGTGCAACATATGCCCGCAATGCTCAATGTTGGCGGTGGTCAAGTGCAAAAAAGCGCACACGCGACTGTAATAATCCTCTTGCGCCGTTTTAAATTCTTCCATCACCCAAGAATTGTTGGCGCTCACCCACAAAACAGAAGCCTTCACAAAACGCCAAATAAATTTCACTTCTTCCGTGGGAAAGCGTTGCGGTAAGCGCGCTTTGTGCCACGGGTCGGCGTTAAAGACCACGCCGCCTTCGGTTTTTTTACACAAATTTTTTGCCAAAAACGCCGCCCGCTCTTCGGTTAAGCGTGGATTTTTGGACAGCAACGCGCGCTGAAAACTGCTTTCATCTTCATACACGCGCATTTTTGGGGGATTCAAACGATTTCCCAACCAGTTTTGCAATAAAGGGCGCACCACCTCGGGCGGTTTTTGTGCTAAACCAAAGCCTTCCAAGGTGATGAGTTTTTTCACCCGCTCCGGCTTTAAGCCGGCGTAAGTGCAGCTGAGCATTCCGCCCAAAGAATGCCCCACCAAAAGGGCGGGCTCATCAGGGGAATAGTGGTTTAAAATCAAATCCAAATCACCCAAATGTTCCAAAAAAGGGTAGGGACGAGAAAGCCATTGTGATTTTCCAAATCCGCGCCAATCGGGTGCAATGAGGTGATAATCTTTTTTTAAATTTTCCACCACAAATTGCCACGAGATGGAAGCATCCATCCAGCCGTGTAATAAAAAGATTTTGGGAGCGTTTTTTTGGGTTTCCCAATGGCGAATATTCAATTGCACATCGGGTAATTTTAATTCTTCTTCCCACATTTTCATTTTGCATTCCTTTGCTTTTATTTTATCCACGGTGAATCCAAAAAAATTTAAAATTATTTTTAATTCACCGTGGATAAAAGTTAGATTTTTTCAAAATCTTGTAAAAATCGCCATTTTCCAAGGGGTAAATTCCCCAATTTTAAACGCCCGATACGAATGCGTTTTAAGGACAAAACTTCCAAACCCACCAAGGCGCACATTCTGCGGATTTGCCGCTTTTTGCCTTCTTTTAAAATAAAGTGGAGTTGATTTTCATTCAACATTTTCACCCGTGCCGGTTTTAATAATGCGCCATCTAAATGTAAACCGTAATTCAATAATTTTAAATTCTCCGTGGTTAATTCCCCAGAAACGCGCACCAAATATTCTTTTTCTATATTGCTTTTTTCACCGATGATTGAATCTGCCAATTTCCCGTTTTGGGTGTAAATCATTAAACCGGTGGAATTGATATCCAAACGTCCAGCAGGCGCTAATTTTTTTAAAAGGGCAGGGTAAAATTGTTCATTTTTATTTTGCTGAATTAAATTTTCTTCTTTAATTAAAGATAAAGCGTGCGGATAATCTTTTTCGGGCAAATTGGAAACAAAGCCCAAGGGTTTATTTAAAATAATTGTGCGCCGTTCTTTTTGAATTTTTTCTCCTTTTTTTAAAATTTGAATGTCTGCATTTTCCAAAACGCGTTGCCCCAAAACGGCTTTTTTGCCGTTTATTAAAACCCATCCGGATTCAATTAAAAAATCCGCTTCCCTTCTTGAAGCCAAACCTTTTTGCGCCAAAACTTTGGATAAACGCGGAGTATTTTCAAAATTTTTTTCGCTTTGCCGTGGAAACTTTTCCACGGTCAACGCCGATTTTTTTCCAAAATCTTCTTTAATATTCGGGTTTAAACGCTGGCGTGCCACATCGCTTGCCGAATTGATGCGCCGTTTTGTCATTGTGTGGGTGCTTTGAAAAAGCGCTGAGTCTACCACCGTGCTTGACTTTTGGGCGTTTTATTTTAAAATTGCGCATTTTTTTATGTTCAACGGAGTCCAACAATGTATGCGGTCGTAAAAACCGGAGGCAAGCAATATCGCGTTTGTTCCGGTCAAAAATTGAAAGTAGAACAGATACCGGCAGAAGTGGGCGCAGAAATCACGCTGGAAGAAGTGTTGATGATCGGCGAAGGCGAATCGGTGAAGGTGGGAACGCCCATCATAGAAGGCGCGAAGGTGCAGTGCAAGGTGTTGAGCCACGGGCGTGGTCCCAAAATCAAAATTTTTAAAATGCGTAGGCGCAAACACTATCAAAAACACCAAGGGCATCGGCAAGGTTATACCGAATTGCTGATTGACCACATTATGGGTTAAGGGGGAAGAAATGGCACACAAAAAAGCAGGCGGCAGTTCCAGAAACGGGCGCGATTCCGAATCCAAACGCTTGGGCGTAAAACGTTACAGCGGGCAATTGGTGTTGGCGGGCAACATTTTGGTGCGCCAACGTGGCACGCAATTTCACGCCGGCGAAAACGTGGGAATGGGCAAGGATCACACGCTTTTTGCTTTAAAAACCGGCGTGGTTGCCTTTAAAGAAGGCGGCAAATTCAATCGGCGCTCGGTTTCCATTCTTCCCGCAGAATAACTTTTAAACAGAAAATCAACCCCGCTTGTGGCGGGGTTTTTTCGTATGAAATTCATAGATGAAGCGAAAATTTACGTCAAAGCCGGCGATGGCGGAAACGGCGTAGCAAGTTTTCGGCGTGAAAAATTCATCCCCAAAGGCGGACCAGACGGCGGAGACGGCGGGCGGGGCGGTAGCGTTTTTTTTAAAGCCAACCGCAACGTGAACACCTTGATTGATTACCGCTTCCAACGCAAATTTTTTGCTGAACGCGGCGAAAATGGCAGAGGCTCAGATTGTTACGGCGCATCGGGGAAAGATTTAATCTTAGAAGTTCCCGTGGGCACGGTGATTTTTGATGAAGAAAGCGGCGCGTTGTTGGCGGACGTCAAAAACCACGAAGAATGCGTGTTGATTGCCGAAGGCGGTAAAGGGGGTTTAGGCAACTTGCATTTTAAATCCTCCACCAATCGCGCGCCGCGCAAAGCCACGAACGGCACGCCCGGGGAAGAATATTTCTTGCGCTTGGAATTGCGCGTGTTGGCGGATGTGGGGTTGTTGGGTTTACCCAACGCAGGCAAAAGCACGCTCATTCGCGCGCTTTCCAACGCTACGCCCAAGGTTGCGGATTACCCTTTTACCACCTTGCACCCCTATTTGGGCGTGGTGCAAGCCGGCGATTTTTCCTTTGTGATGGCGGATATTCCGGGCTTGATTGAAGGCGCAGCCCACGGCGCAGGTTTGGGTATTCAGTTTTTAAAGCATTTGTCGCGCACGCGGGTGTTGTTGCATTTGGTGGATGTTTTGCCTTTGGATGGCAGCAGCCCGGCAGAAAACGCGCGCGCTCTTTTAAAAGAATTGGCGCAATTTGATGAACATTTACTCCAAAAACCGCGCTTTCTTATGTTGAACAAAATAGATTTGGTGGAAGAAAAAGAGCGCGAAAATTTTATCCAAAAGCTTTTAAAAACATTTGAAGAGCAGGGCGTGGCGTTTGAATCTTTTTTTGTGATTTCGGCGCAACAAAGGGAAGGTTTGGATACGCTTCGTTTCAAAATCGCCTCTTTTTTAAAAGAACATTCCACGGTCAGTGAAGAAAAATTTTAAAAAATGAACACGAAAAAACGCTGGGTGATTAAATTAGGCTCGGCCTTGGTGACCAACAACGGCTTAGGCTTAGATTACACCGCCATTGATTTTTGGGCGCGCCAAATGGCAACGCTCGTACAACACGATATTGAAGTGGCTTTGGTTTCCTCTGGGGCGGTGGCAAGCGGAATGCAGCGCTTGGGCAAAAGCGCGCGTCCGCAATTTTTAAACGAATTGCAAGCCTGTGCCGCGGTGGGGCAAATGGCGTTGGCGCAAACTTACGCCCAAGCTTTTGGGCGTTACGGTTTACCCACGGCGCAGGTTTTATTAACTCACGATGATTTTTCCGACCGCGCCCGCTATTTGAACGCTCGCGCCACTTTGCGGGAATTGTTGCGTTTAAATGTCGTGCCGATTATCAACGAAAACGACACCATTTCCACCGATTCCATCAAATTGGGGGACAACGACACCTTGGCGGCCTTGGTGGTGCACGCGTTGAGCGCGGAGCGTTTGGTGATTTTAACCGACCAAAAAGGCTTATTCACCGCCGACCCGCGCAAAGAAAAAAATGCAGAATTGGTGAAAAACGCCATCGCGGGCGACCCTCTTTTGGAAAAAATGGCAGGCAGCACCGGTTCTTCCATCAGCAAAGGCGGAATGCTTTCCAAAATTTTATCGGCCAAACGCGCGGCGCAAAGTGGGGCGTCCACCTTCATTGCGCACGGCAAAACGCAGGATATTTTATTGAAAATCAAAGAGGGCACGGCGGAAGGCACGTTTTTGGAATCGCAACAAGCGCCAATGGCGGCCAGAAAACAATGGCTGTGCGACCAACTGCAAAGCGCAGGCGCACTGTTTTTGGATGAGGGCGCAATTCGCGCCTTAAAAAACGGCAAAAGCTTGTTGCCGGTGGGCGTGAAAAAAATCAGCGGGCAGTTTTTGGAAGGCGATGTGTTGGCGCTTTTGGATGAAAACGGCAAGGAAATTGGGCGAGGTTTGACCAATTACGATGCCGCCCACGCGCAAAAAATCAAAGGCGAAAATACCGAGCGCATTGAAAGCATTTTGGGTTTTGTTTCCGCTTTGGAATTGGTGCACCGAGATAACTTGGTGTTGTTTTAATTTTCCACGGTCAAGCGTTTATTTTTTTAAAAAAGGAGAAAACAATGGATTTAATTTGTTTGGATATGGAAGGGGTTTTGACGCCGGAAATTTGGGTGGCTTTTGCCAAACAAACGGGCATTCAAGAATTCAAACGCACCACGCGCGATGAACCCAATTACGCAACTTTAATGCAATACCGTTTAAATATTTTAAAAGAAAATAATTTAAAATTAAAAGACATTCAAAATTTAATTCAACAATTAGAACCTTTAAATGGGGCAAAAGAGTTTTTAGAAGAATTGCGCCAACATTTTCAATTGATTATTTTATCCGATACTTTTTATGAATTTGCAATGCCGTTTATGCAAAAATTAAAATTACCCACTTTGTTTTGCCATCGTTTGGAAATCAATGACCAAAATGAAATTGTGCGCTGTCATTTTCGGCAAGAAAATCAAAAAGCCAAAGCAGTGGAAGCGTTAAGAAGTTTAAATTACACCGTTTTTTCCGCAGGGGATTCCTATAATGATTTGGGAATGTTGAAAGCTTCACACCGTGGCTTTTTCTTTAATCCTCCGGAACACGTGAAAAATCAATATCCGGAAATTCAAACGGTTTACAATTATCAGGATTTATTAGATTGTTTTCTCAACGCGGAAAAAGAATTTAAAAGGTTTTAAAAAATTAAAATGTCTGAGCGCTTTTATACTTTAAACGCTTCTTGCCCGGACCAAGTGGGGATTATCGCCAAAGTGACGGGCTTTTTTGCAAAATACAACGGCTGGATTTTATCTTCCCATTTTTTTGCCGATGAAACCAGCCAGGGTTATTTTATGCGTTTGGAAGTGCGCGCAGATTTTATGGATTTTCAATCTTTAAAAATTTTATTTGAAAAGGAGGTTGCCCAAGATTTAAAAATGCGTTGGCAATTGTTTGATAGTTCTATTTTAAAACGCGTGGCGATTTTGGTTTCCAAACAAGAGCATTGTTTGTTTGATTTATTTTCACGTTGGCGCGCAAAAGATTTAAATATGGAAATGGTTTGCGTCATTTCAAACCATCCCGATTTTAAAGAATTTGTGGAATGGCATAAAGTGGATTTTCATTATATTCCCATTAACGAAAACAATAAAAGAGAAGCTTATTTTAAAATGGCAAATTTAATTCAAAATTACCAAACGGATGCCCTTGTTTTGGCGCGATATATGCAAATATTAAACAAGGAATTTTGCGCGCAATTTCAAGGGAAAATCATCAATATCCATCACAGTTTTTTGCCCAGTTTTATCGGCGCAAAACCTTATCATCAAGCTTATCAAAGTGGCGTGAAATTAATTGGCGCAACTTGCCATTATGTCACGGAAGAATTGGATAAAGGTCCTATTATTGAACAAGATATTATTCGCATTGATCATTCTCATTCTGTGGAAGAAATGATTTTGCGCGGAAAAGATATTGAAAAAAACGTGTTGGCGCGCGGATTAAATTACCATTTGGAAAACCGCGTCTTAATCGCCAACAACAAAACCATTGTTTTTAAATAAAATTTAAAACTAAAAATAAATTCTCCACGGTGAACCGTTTAAATTTTTCAAAAAAAAATCAGGTTCACCGTGGAAAATGAAAACATTTACTGCGCAATTTCAATGGTGCCGTTGATGTGCGTGGAGATTTGGCTCTCGCCCGCTTCAATGGTGGCATCTTCGCTGAAACTGCTTTTTGCGCCAGCAAAAGCGTTGCTGCGAAAAGTGATGACGCCGCGTTCTTGATTCACATTTAAGCTTTTGATTTTATAAGGTTTTTTGAAAACATCGGCAATTTCCTTGGCGCGCGCTTGAAATTCTTCAATCGCCAAACGTGTGGCTTCGCTTTCTTTTTTGCGCCGCGTTTGGGCGGAAGGCATTTGTTGGATGTAATCCACGCCCACGTTTTTTTCTTGCAATTCGCCCACCAATTCTGAAACGGCGGCGATGTCCTCGCTTTCCAATTCAATTTCGGCGCGCATTCGCCACGTGCGCAACACCGTTTTTTCATAAACGGGGTAGCTGCGCTGATAAGTGGTTTTCACGCGCACATTGGCTTTGCTTTTTGCTAATTGCACCGTTTCGCTTAATTTGGGGTTCATCACGCGCGCCAAATGTGCGGGCGACTTTCCGCTCTCTTCCAAAAAAACGGTGACTTTGACCATATCGTTGGGCGCAGAAACATTGGCAGAAGCGCTCAATTCCACCACCATTTGCGCGTGAGTGGGGAAAACAATCGCGCCCCAAAGTGCTGCGAAAATGATTTTTTTCATTGTTCATCCCTTTTAAAATAAAATCTCTTTCATTTTAAAAGATTTTGAGCGTGCAACACTTAGAAAAAATTGCAGAAATATTGAGCGCGCGCAAGGAAAGCTTGGTGAGCGCAGAATCCTTAACCGGTGGCTTGATTGCGGAAAATTTAACGCGGATTGCGGGCGCATCCTTATGGTTTCGCGGCGCTTTCGTGGTCTATACGCCCGCAATGAAGCATTCTGTCTTAAAGGTTTCTTTAAAAACCTTAAAAACTTTCGGCGCGATTTCCAAAGAATGCGCAGAAGAAATGGCAAAAGGCGCGTTAAACCAAAGCGGCGCAACGTGGGCATTGGCGGCAAGCGGCGTGGCAGGACCTTTTTTAAGCGAAAATAAGCCCGTGGGGAAAGTGTGGATGGCAATTGCCAACCAAAACGGGGAAATTTTTACGTTTAAAGAAAATTTTAAAGGGGAGCGCCAAGCCATTCGCCAGCAAAGCGCCGATTTTATTTTGATGGAATTTTTAAAAATTTTAAAAAAAAGAAAGGTTTGACCGTGGAAAATCGCGTGGTGTTGGCTTCTTCCAACCTTAAAAAATTAAAGGAAATCAAGGATTTATTAAAAGATTGTGCTTTTTTCAATCTTGTTTTGCAAAAAGAATTGGGCATCACTGCCCCCGATGAGCCTTTTTTTACTTTTTTGGAAAATGCTTTATTCAAAGCGCGCCACGCTGCAAGAGAAAGCCAATTACCTGCCTTGGCGGACGATTCCGGCTTGTGCGTGCCCGTTTTAAAGAACGCGCCCGGGGTTTTTTCCGCGCGCTTTGCGGGCGAAAATTCCACAGACGAAAAAAACAATTTGAAATTATTGGAATTGTTAAAAGAGGAAAAGGATCGTCGCGCTTTTTTTGTGTGCGTTTTTGTGTTCGTCCAACACGCGGACGACCCCTTGCCCTTGGTGGCAGAAGGGCTTTGGGAAGGCGAAATTTTAAAAGCTCCCCGAGGCGAAAACGGCTTTGGTTATGACCCCATTTTTTTACCCAAAGGCTTTTTGAAATCCGCAGCAGAATTAGAGGCAAAAGAAAAAAACGCCGTTTCGCACCGCTTTTGCGCAATGGAAGTTTTAAAACAAAAACTGCGCACGCGGTTTTTGAATCTTCCGCGGTGAACTTTAAATTTTTTTGAAAAAATAAAGCGTTCACCGCGGGGAAAAAGACTACAATTCCTTTTCCCAAAACAACCAAACTGGCACGATTTATGCTGAGAGAGAGAGAGAGAGAGAGAGTCTTTCCCCGCCTTAAAAACCTATTCAAACGCTTGCGGGGTGATGGCAAAGTTGATGAATTGAAAAATCAAATATCGGGTCAACTTCAACCCTTGCTCCATCAACTGCAAGGTGTAGCGCTTATTCTTCTGCGCGATGCCGGAAGATTGGCTGAAAGCGCCGAAATTTTTCAAATGTTGTTGTATCGCGCTTATGTTGCGCCCATTTATCACAAAATTTTTTATTCAATGCACTACCGCCACATCCAAGGCGAAAAAATCGTGATGATTGACGGCG